>UMHU01036913.1_pt1 | contig 272430 bp, 210 predicted proteins | sample 1965591 | NCBI WGS metagenome assembly UMHU01 (sample SAMEA4836101, study PRJEB28245) | human gut metagenome | biome: gut microbiome; material: fecal sample | place: Denmark | collected 2008
TTCTCACATCTCAATTCTCCCCATTTTCATTCTCCCATCTCCCTTTAATTAATTCTTCCTCCCTTCTCTCGTGTCCGCCCCCCACATTAATTTAGAGCGGAGTGTATCGAAAAATATATGGTCGTAACGTTTAACGACTTTTATTGCATAGGAAGCTTTACGGATGGTTAAGCGAGTGGTTTCTTTACATGTTTCGCTCCGTCCGTCAATGGCTATGAGAAAGTTGTGGCTACGGCTTTCCACATCAAGGGTTATTTCCCAATCATCACGAATGACGATTGGTCTTACATTAAGACTGTGTGGAGCGACGGGAGTAATGGCTATTGTTTTTGAATGCGGCACAATGATAGGACCTCCTACACTTAATGAATAGGCAGTAGATCCGGTAGGAGTGGCGATAATCAATCCATCCGCTTGATAAGTAGTGAGGAATGCACCGTTTATTGCAGTTCGTATACTTATCATAGACGAGCTATCACGTTTTAGTACGGCTATTTCATTCAATGCAAACGGGGAACATTGTAGATGTTTATCTTCACAGATTAATTGGAGCACACTTCGTTCTTCTACCGTATAGTGTCCGGCATAAATTTCCTCGAAAGTGGCTTCCATTTCTGCCGGAGATATATCAGCTAAAAAACCTAAACGTCCGGTATTTATACCCAAAATGGGAATATTCTTGTCACCTACTCTGCTGGCAGCCTTCAAGAAGGTACCATCTCCCCCAATACAGATAACCATGTCTACAGAAAAATTGTTTCCATCAAACAAACCAGCCGGATGGATGTTAAGTTTCATATCCGACACCAGAAAGCGATAGAATTCTCTGCATAAATACACCTCTGCTCCATGTTTTTCTAATATATGAAACAGAGTTTCTGCATGTGATGATTTTTTGGCTTGGTATGTGTTTCCGAAGATAGCAAATTTCATACTGAACAACATTAGTTAGGGTGCAAATTTGGGATTTTTTTTCCGTATTGCTGTTATGGTGTTACTAATATTTGTATTTTTGCAGCAAACAATTCATGTAATGATGACCAGATTAAGTGTGAACATAAATAAAGTGGCTACTTTAAGAAATGCTCGTGGAGGGGATATCCCTAATGTAGTAAAAGTGGCACTTGATTGTGAGACTTTCGGAGCGGATGGGATAACTGTTCATCCTAGGCCGGATGAACGGCATATCCGTAGAGCCGACGTATATGATTTACGTCCGTTATTACGGACAGAGTTTAATATTGAAGGATATCCTTCTCCTGAATTTATCGATCTTGTATTGAAAGTGAAACCTCATCAGGTGACTTTAGTGCCCGATTCTCCTACTCAGATTACTTCAAATTCCGGTTGGGATACAAAGACCAATATTGATTTTCTGACAGACGTACTTGATCAATTTAATACTGCCGGTATCCGTACCTCTGTGTTTGTTTCGACAGATACGGAGATGATAGAGTATGCAGCTAAAGCCGGAGCCGACCGGGTTGAACTTTATACTGAACCTTATGCCACAGCTTTTCCTAAAGATCCGGAGGTGGCAATAGCTCCTTTTGTAGAAGCTGCGAGGGTGGCACGCAAATTGGGACTGGGATTGAATGCCGGTCATGATTTGAGTCTGTTGAATCTAAACTTCTTTTATAAAAACATACCTTGGCTGGATGAAGTGTCTATTGGACATGCTTTGATTAGCGATGCACTTTATTTGGGACTTGAGCGTACTATTCAAGAATATAAAAATTGTCTCCGTTAATGAATACACTGTTGTTATTGGCCCAAGGGGCTGCAAATATGGCTGATTCACTGGCAACAGCCAATCCGGTGCTTACCACTGTAAATGCACCGGCAGAAATGAATATGCTTGATATGGCTGTGAAAGGCGGCTGGATCATGATAGTGCTTGCAGTATTATCTGTGGGATGTTTCTATATTTTATTCGAGCGTATGTATGCTATTCGGAAAGCCAATAAGGAAGATCCGATGTTTATGGATAAAATCAAGGATTATATTCATAGTGGGGAGATCAAATCGGCCATTAATTATTGCCGTACGGTAGACACTCCTTCGGCACGTATGATCGAGAAAGGGATTAGCCGGCTCGGCCGTCCGGTGAATGATGTGCAGGCTGCTATTGAAAATGTCGGGAATATCGAAGTGGCAAAATTGGAAAAAGGTTTGCCTGTGATGGCTACGATTGCCGGCGGTGCTCCGATGCTCGGTTTCTTAGGTACAGTTACCGGTATGGTGCGTGCTTTTTATGAAATGGCCAATGCAGGTAGCGGTAATATTGATATTACCCTTCTTTCCGGAGGTATCTACGAGGCTATGATTACTACTGTAGGAGGTTTGATAGTGGGGATCATTGCTATGTTTGCTTATAACTATCTTGTAATGTTGGTGGATCGTGTGGTGAATAAGATGGAAACGAAAACGATGGCATTCATGGATTTACTTAATGAACCTGCGCAGAAATAAGGTATTAAACACCTATTGAATAAATTAATATGGCATTAAAACGAAGAGCTAAAATATCGCCCAACTTTAGTATGGCCTCCATGACGGATGTGATATTTTTGTTGTTGATCTTTTTTATGATTACTTCCACTGTGGTATCACCCAATGCTATTAAAGTACTGTTGCCTCAGGGAAAACAGCAGACTTCTGCAAAACCTCTGACAAGGGTGATCATTGATAAGGATTTGAACTTTTATGCAGCTTTCGGAAATGAGAAAGAGCATGCTCTGACGTTGGACGAATTGACTCCTTTTTTGCAGAGTTGTGCAGAAAGAGAACCGGAAATGTATGTAGCACTTTATGCAGATGAGACGGTACCTTACCGTGAAATAGTAAAAGTGTTGAATATTGCGAATGAGAATCATTTTAAAATGGTGCTGGCTACACGGCCGCCCGAAACAGGTAAGTAATGAGCGGAAAGAGAAAGGGTGAATACGTAGGAGTGCTGGGTGCGCTGTTGGTGCATGTGGCGATTATTGCTCTTTTGATTTTGGTGAGTTTTACTGTTCCCAATAATCAGGATGAGGGAGGGGTGCCTGTCATGATGGGGGATGTGGATGTCGCACAAGGAAATTATGATCCTGCCACAATGGTGGATGTGGATGTACTGCCCCCGGAGGAAGTTCCGGAAGTAGAGCCACAGGAAACAACAGAGCAGGAAATGATAACACAGACGGATGAAGAGACTGTTGCTATAAAACCTAAAACGGAGCCGAAGAAAGAAAAACCTAAGGAGGTGAAAAAGCCTGAGAAAACAGCTGCGGAAAAAGCGGCGGAAGCGAAGAAACTTGCAGAAGAGAAAGCTGAAAGAGAACGGAAAGCTGCTGCGGAAGTCGCTGCCAAACGGGTGTCAGGAGCTTTCGGTAAGGGTGCACAGATGGAAGGAAGCAAGGGAACTTCTGATAGCGGAACGGGTGTGGAAGGTAGTAAAGACGGAAATTCTTCAACGGGTTCTAAAACAGGAACAGGCGGTTATGGAACATTTGACCTTAATGGACGTTCTATAGGAGAAGGAGGGTTACCTCGCCCTGTATATAATGTCCAGGAAGAGGGACGTGTAGTCGTTTCTATTACTGTGAATCCTGCCGGACAAGTGATTGCTACAAGCATTAACCGGCAGACAAATACGGTTAATGCCGCTTTGCGTAAAGCAGCGTTAGATGCGGCCAAGAAAGCTCGTTTTAATGCAGTCGAAGGCGTAAACAATCAGACAGGAACAATCACCTATTATTTTAATTTGCGATAAAAATCTTGATGCAATGAGTGGATTGCCGGTGTATCAATGAAAGAGAATAAATTTGATTTATTAGATATAAACTAATTAACGTGCCGATTGGCCGGTGTTTTTTATCATTGGCGTATTGACACATCATTAACATTATGGGAACTGTATATGCCTTTTTTGCAGACGGTTTTGAGGAAATTGAAGCCTTTACTGCCATTGACACGCTGAGACGTGCCGGATTGAATGTAGAGATTGTATCTGTGACACCGGATGAGATTGTCGTTGGTGCACATGATGTTTCTGTACTTTGTGATGTGAACTTTGTAAATTGCGACTTCTTTGATGCTGAATTGTTGCTCTTGCCTGGTGGTATGCCCGGCGCGTCGACTCTTGATAAGCATGAAGGCTTGCGTAAACTAATTCTGGATTTTGCAGAAAAGAATAAACCGATAGCTGCTATTTGTGCGGCACCGATGGTGCTTGGAAAATTAGGACTTCTTAAAGGCCGTAAGGCGACTTGCTATCCGAGCTTTGAACAATATCTGGAAGGTGCCGAATGCCTTGATGAGCCGGCTGTAGTAGATGGGAATATTATCACAGGTATGGGACCGGGTGCTGCTATGGATTTCGCATTGGCAATCGTAGAAAAACTTGTAGGCAAAGAGAAAGTGGATGAGTTGGTAGAAGCAATGTGCGTAAGACGCTGATAGAATGACTCGTACCGCCTTGATCGTAGCCGGTGGCAAGGGTTTGCGTATGGGAAGCGATCTTCCTAAACAATTCCTTCCTATTGGTGGGAAACCTGTGTTGATGCATACCATCGAAGCGTTTTATCGTTTCGATGAAGAAATGAAAATCGTCCTTGTGTTGCCGCAAGAACAGCAGACCTATTGGAGAGAACTTTGTCAGAAGTATCATTTCTCGATTGGACATGTGCTCGCCGATGGCGGTGAGACTCGCTTCCATTCGGTAAAGAACGGTTTGGCATATGTTGAGCCGGGACTGGTAGGCGTGCACGATGGAGTACGCCCGTTCGTTTCACGACAGGTCATCGAGCGTTGTTATCAATTGGCTGAAACAAAAAAAGCGGTAATTCCTGTCGTTGACGTGGTGGAAACGATTCGTCATCTTACGGATACGGGGAGCGAGACTGTATCTCGCAGTGATTACAAGTTGGTTCAAACTCCGCAAGTTTTTGATGTGGAGCTATTGAGACGAGCTTATGCACAGGAATATACTTCGTTTTTTACGGATGATGCTTCTGTGGTGGAAGCGATGGGAGAGTCTGTTTATCTGGCAGAAGGCAATCGTGAGAATATCAAGATTACCACTCCTTTTGATTTGAAAATAAGTAGTGTTCTGGTGAATGTTTGATTTAACTACACGTGACATAAAATATATATCCGGCGTAGGGCCACAGAAAGCGGGTGTACTCAACAAAGAGTTGGAGATATATTCCGTACATGATCTTATTTACTATTTCCCTTATAAATATGTAGATCGCAGCCGTATTTATTATATTCATGAAATAGACGGGAACATGCCTTATATACAACTTAAAGGGCAGATCTTGGGTTTTGAGACTTTTGGTGAAGGACGTCAAAGACGATTAGTCGCTCATTTTTCGGATGGTACCGGTGTGGTGGATTTGGTGTGGTTTCAAGGAATCAAATTCATTTTCGGTAAATATAAAGTTCACGAAGAATATATCGTTTTCGGTAAACCGACGGTTTTTGGCGGACGAATTAATGTGGCGCATCCCGATATAGATAAGACGGCAGAGCTTAAGTTGACGGCTACCGGTTTGCAGCCTTATTACAATACGACGGAGAAGATGAAGCGGAGCTTTCTCAATTCTCATGCAATAGCCAAAATGATGGCGACGGTGCTTCAACAGATACAAGAACCGCTTCCTGAAACTTTATCCTCAAAGATATTGGCCGATCATCACCTGATGCCACTTACGGATGCTTTGCAAAATATTCATTTCCCTGTCAATCCGGAGTTCTTAAGAAAAGCACAGTATCGTTTGAAGTTTGAAGAACTTTTTTACGTGCAACTTAACATCCTGCGATATTCTAAAGATCGGCAACGGAGATATCGGGGCTTTGTTTTTGAGACGGTAGGCAAGGTATTCAATACCTTTTATTCCCGCAACTTACCTTTTGAATTGACAGGAGCCCAAAAACGAGTGTTGAAGGAGATTCGGCAGGATGTAGGTTCGGGACGCCAGATGAACCGTTTGTTGCAGGGAGATGTAGGTAGCGGTAAGACCTTGGTAGCATTAATGAGTATGTTGATGGCACTTGATAATGGTTATCAGGCTTGTATGATGGCCCCTACGGAAATTCTTGCCAACCAGCATTACGAAACGATAAAGGAGCTTCTTTTCGGTATGGATATCCGTGTGGAATTGCTTACCGGTTCGGTGAAAGGGAAGAAACGTGAAGCCATCCTTTCCGGTTTGCTCACAGGGGATGTACGTATCCTGATCGGTACTCATGCTGTCATAGAGGATACTGTCAATTTTTCTTCCCTCGGTTTTGTCGTTATCGACGAACAGCATCGTTTTGGGGTGGCACAACGTGCCCGCCTATGGAGTAAGAATATCCAGCCTCCCCATGTGCTTGTGATGACGGCTACTCCTATACCGAGGACTTTGGCTATGACTCTTTATGGTGATTTGGATGTTTCTGTCATTGATGAGTTACCTCCGGGACGGAAGCCGATTACTACTATTCATCAATTTGATAATCGTCGCGAAAGTCTTTATCGTTCCGTACATAAGCAGATAGCTGAAGGACGCCAGGTTTACATTGTCTATCCGCTTATAAAAGAAAGTGAAAAGATTGATTTGAAAAACCTTGAAGAAGGGTATTTGCAAATATGTGAAGAGTTTCCGGATTGCAAAGTCTGTAAAGTGCATGGAAAGATGAAACCGGCTGAAAAAGACGGGCAAATGCAGCTTTTTGTCTCGGGAGAGGCACAGATAATGGTGGCTACTACGGTGATCGAGGTAGGAGTAAACGTACCGAATGCCTCTGTGATGATTATAGAAAATGCCGAACGGTTCGGATTGTCGCAGTTACATCAGCTTCGGGGACGTGTCGGCCGTGGGGCGGAACAGTCTTACTGCATTTTGGTGACTAATTATAAGTTGACGGAGGAAACACGGAAGCGCCTTGAAATAATGGTGCGTACCAATGATGGTTTTGAGATAGCGGAAGCCGATTTGAAATTGCGTGGCCCCGGAGATTTGGAAGGCACTCAGCAGAGTGGCATTGCTTTTGATTTGAAAATAGCCGATATAGCACGGGATGGACAATTGCTGCAATATGTTCGTAATATTGCTCAAGACATTGTGGACGCTGATCCGGAAGCATGCCATCCTGAAAATGATATATTATGGCAACAGCTTAGGGCACTTCGCAAGACGAACGTTAACTGGGCTTCGATAAGTTGAAAAACGGTTAAACATGCAGCTTATTTGCAGAATATGTTGCAAAACATATATTCTTCATAGACCTCCTATTTATAGTACTTTAAAGTCTGTTTTTCTCGTTTTTCCTTTCGGAGGATACAAAAAAAAGTTAAGAGACTACCCAGTATTTCGAAGGAAAATACTATCTTTGGAAGAATTTTATAATAAATGTATCGTTTAACACTTTGATAACAGTCATATTATGATTGAAAAAACACTGGTGATCTTGAAGCCCTGCACCGTACAACGGGCGTTGATAGGTGAGATTCTTCGCCGTTTCGAACGTAAAGGTTTACGCTTAGCCGGGATGAAGATGATGCAGTTGACAGATGAAGTGTTGAGCGAACATTACGCCCATCTCAGTACAAAGCCGTTCTTTCAACGTGTAAAGGATTCTATGATGACAGCTCCTGTTGTCGTTTGTTGTTTTGAGGGTGTAGATGCAATTCAAGCAGTCCGTACGTTGGCAGGTCCTACTAACGGACGTCTGGCAGCACCGGGAACTATTCGGGGAGATTACAGCATGAGTTTTCAAGAAAACATTGTTCATGCTTCTGATTCACCGGAGACCGCGGCGGCCGAATTAAACAGATTTTTTAAACCGGAAGAAATATTCGACTATAAGCAGGCTGTATTCGACTACCTGTATGCAAATGACGAATATTAATTGAATTTGACGAAGCGAATGAATTTCAATTGTATTAAAACCGTAATGATTGCCGCGGCGGCTATGATCAGCCTGAATTCTTTTTCTCAGGATTTGATCGCCCGACAGGCACCGATCGATAAGAAATTAAAATCAGTAGACTCTCTCGCATTGCAACGGCAGATCCGTGCGGAGCAATCCGAATATCCTGCATTAAGCCTTTATCCTAACTGGAGTAATCAGTATGTACATGCATATGGTAAGGAAGTCATCATTCCGGAATCATATACAATTGATTTGACAGGCTTTCATATGCCGACTCCTAGCACACGCATCACTTCGCCTTTCGGTCCCCGTTGGAGAAGAATGCATAATGGATTGGATCTGAAAGTAAATATCGGTGATACGATTGTCGCTGCATTCGATGGAAAAGTACGTATTGTGAGATATGAACGTCGCGGGTATGGTAAGTATGTAGTCATTCGCCACGATAATGGATTGGAAACCATATACGGGCATTTGTCAAAACAGCTGGTAGAAGAAAATCAATTGGTAAAAGCTGGTGAGGTTATTGGTTTGGGCGGTAATACAGGACGTTCTACCGGTTCACATCTTCACTTTGAAACCCGCTTCTTGGGAATTGCTATCAATCCGGCTCTTATGTTCGATTTTCCTAAGCAGGATATTGTGGCAGATACTTATACATTTAAAAAGACAAAAGGTTATCAGCGTGCTGCCGGTTCGCATGACACTCAGTTGGCAAGTGACGGAACGATACGGTATCATAAAGTAAAGAGCGGAGATACGCTTTCGCGCATTGCTAAGTTGCGTGGAGTTTCTATCAGTACGCTTTGTAAGCTGAACCGTATTACAACAAAGACCATTCTTCGTCCCGGACAGGTTTTACGCTGTTCTTAACGAAATAGACCCTATTTAGATCACAAGTAGCCAGGTAGTTATACATTGCCTGGCTATTTTTTTCTTTTTTCTTCAATTATTGTTACCTTTGTGCTCTATTTGTAAGGATATGAAAGATACCAAGCAACAATTTGAGCATGTCATCGCTTTATGCCGTGACTTATTTTCCAAGAAACTGCATGATTACGGTCCTGCATGGCGTATTTTGCGTCCGGCTTCCGTGACTGATCAGATTTTTATTAAAGCCAACCGTATTCGCAGTATCGAGACCAAAGGTGTGACACTGATAGACGAAGGTATTCGTTCGGAATTTATTGCAATTGTCAATTATGGTATTGTCGGACTTATACAGTTGGAACTCGGTTATGCCGATGTTGCCGATATCAATAATGAAGAAGCAATGGCCTTTTATGATAAATATGCTAAAGAAGCATTGGAACTGATGCTTGCCAAAAATCATGATTACGACGAGGCGTGGCGTTGCATGCGTGTCAGTTCTTATACCGACCTGATTCTGATGAAGATTTACCGTACTAAACAGATTGAGAGTTTGGCAGGACATACATTGGTTTCGGAAGGTATCGATGCAAATTATATGGATATGATTAATTATTCCGTTTTTGGTTTGATTAAGATTGAATTTGAAGGTTAGGAATTTACATATTATTCAAAAGACGTGGGTCAATGCCTGCCGCTTTTTGTTGGCAGTGGCATTTATATTCTCAGGATTTGTGAAAGCGGTTGATCCTTTAGGGTTCCAGTATAAAATACAAGATTATCTGGAAGCTTTCGGTATGCTGTCTTGGTTTCCCTCTTTTTTTCCTTTGTTGGCAGCGGTTATCTTATCAGCCATAGAGTTCTCCATCGGGGTCTGTTTGTTTTTCGGGATTCGAAAAAAGACGACTACTCTGTTGGCTTTCCTACTGATGATATTCATGACTCCGCTTACCCTTTATCTGGCATTGAAGAACCCGGTTTCCGACTGTGGTTGTTTTGGTGATGCATGGGTGCTGACGAATTGGGAAACTTTTGGGAAGAATATTGTGTTGTTTATTGCAGCCTATTCTACTTTTCGGTGGAAAAAGGAGATTATACGTTTCATCTCGGCTAAGACGGAATGGTTAGTTTCGTTATATACCATATTGTTTGTGTTTGCACTTTCGTTTTATTGCCTGGCTCATTTACCTGTTTTGGATTTTCGTCCTTATAAGATAGGTAAGAATATTCTTCAGGGGATGGAAATACCGGACGGGGCAAAGCCGAATGTGTATGAAACGACTTTTCTTATGGAGAAGGATGGTGAGAAAAAAGAGTTTACACTCGAGAATTATCCGGATAGTACCTGGACATTTGTGGATACACGTACTGTTTTGAAAGAGAAAGGGTACGAACCGCCCATCCATGACTTTTCACTGGTGGAACAGAGTACCGGTGAGGATATAACGGATAAGGTTCTGACAGATATAAATTATACTTTTCTGTTGGTGGCACATCGGATAGAGGAAGCGGATGATAGCAATATCGATCTCATAAATGAAATATATGACTATTCGGTGGAAAACGGTTATGGTTTTTATTGTCTGACCTCTTCTCCGAGCGAAGAGATAGAACTTTGGCGTGACAAGACCGGGGCTGAGTATCCGTTCTGCCTTGTAGACGACATTACGCTGAAGACTATGATACGTTCCAATCCGGGATTGATGTTGATAAGGAACGGTGTGATTCTAAATAAATGGAATGATGCGGATTTGCCGGATGAATATGCCTTGACCGGTAAACTCGAGACTCTTGAGCTGGGAAAACTGAAGAAAGTGACTGATAGTTATACCATTGGTTATGTCTTTTTATGGTTTGCTATTCCTTTGTTGTTCGTATTGGGTATGGATATTCTGGTAGTGAAACGGCGGGAAAAGAAAAGTGAAGCTCTTCGGAGGCGAAACGCTGAACTGCTAAAGGCTGTGAAGCTTTCTACACAGGAAGAGACGCCAAGCGATGAAGGTAGTGATGGCAGTGAGACGAAAAGCGATAGCGATAAATCTTCATAGCGTATGAAACTCTAAATCACTATAATGCAAATCGGAAATAAGGTAGTTTAAGTGGTAATTCATCAATCGTGTAGCCTAATAAGTATATCGTGTAATTTAAATCGTTAAATCGTAAATCGTTAAATCGTAAATATATTAACCCTTTTAATAATAAAAACAAAATGAGAAAGAACATTGTAGCAGGAAATTGGAAAATGAACAAAACCCTTCAGGAGGGTATTGCTCTTGCAAAAGAATTGAATGAAGCATTGGCTGCTGATAAGCCTAATTGTGATGTAGTAATTTGTACTCCGTTTATTCATCTGGCTTCTGTTACTCCTATCGTTGATGCTGCGGTTATCGGTGTAGGTGCAGAAAACTGTGCAGATAAAGTGGAAGGTGCTTATACAGGTGAAGTTTCAGCCGCTATGGTTGCTTCTACAGGTGCAAAATATGTAATCTTAGGTCACTCTGAGCGTCGTGCTTATTATGGTGAAACTGTTGAAATCTTGAAAGAGAAAGTTAAATTGGCCTTGGCTAATGGTCTGACTCCGATTTTCTGTATCGGTGAAGTGTTGGAAGAACGTGAAGCAAACAAGCAAAACGAAGTGGTTGCCGCTCAATTAGCTTCTGTATTCGAATTGTCTGCCGAAGATTTCGCAAAGATTATTCTGGCTTACGAACCGGTTTGGGCTATTGGTACAGGTAAGACTGCTACTCCTGCTCAAGCACAGGAAATTCACGCTTTCATCCGTTCGGTGGTTGCTGAGAAATATGGCAAAGAAATTGCTGATAACACTTCTATTCTTTATGGTGGTAGCTGCAAGCCTTCCAATGCTAAAGAATTGTTCTCAAACCCGGATGTTGACGGTGGTTTGATCGGTGGCGCTGCTTTGAAGGTTGCTGACTTCAAAGGTATCATCGATGCTTTTAAATAATTAGCAGACTATGAGTTACAGGCTGCGGGGATACTCCGATGTAGGGATGTTTCATGGCTTGTAACTCGTAGTTTATAATTATTGTAGTCTTTATCATTTGTGGTTTATAACTGTGTTGCAGTTTACGAACCGCCCAAAACTACTTTTATGAGAAAACTCAGTTTACTTTTGTTGTTATTTGCTTTTACAGGTATAGTTCGGGCTCAGAATATAGTAAAGAGTTTAGAGCGATATGTGCCCGGGCAGGGTAAGGTAACCATTCATCAGGATCCACGGATAGAAGCGTTGTTGGGGACGGAATATGTTGCTACCGGAGAACAGACGATTTTGAAGTCTCCCGGTTATCGTGTACAGGTGTATGCCGGTAATAATTCGCGTACAGCCCGTAATGAAGCGACTAATATGGCTTCAAAAGTGAAAGAATATTTTCCGGATTTGAAAACATATGCCTTTTTTACTTCTCCCCGTTGGCTTTGTCGTGTGGGAGATTTCCGTAGTATCGAAGAAGCGGATGCTATGATGCGGAAGTTAAGAGCGACCGGTGTATTCAAGGAAGTTTCTATTGTAAAAGATCAAATAAATATCCCCTTATAATTTCGTATGTTAGAAAAAGAAGAAATCGTCTCTCCGGCATTGGAGGATTTGAAAAGTCATTATCGTAGTATTATTACTTTGTTGGGCGAAGATGCTGAAAGAGAAGGTCTGCTGAAAACTCCGGAACGTGTAGCCAAAGCAATGTTGAGTCTGACTAAAGGCTATCACATGGATCCTCATGAAGTATTGCGTTCGGCTAAGTTTAAGGAGGAATATAGCCAGATGGTGATTGTGAAAGATATTGATTTCTTCTCTCTTTGTGAGCATCACATGTTGCCCTTCTACGGGAAGGCGCATGTAGCATATATCCCTAACGGCTATATCACAGGTTTGAGCAAGATCGCCCGCGTAGTCGATATTTTTTCTCATCGCCTGCAAGTACAAGAACGCATGACACTGCAAATCAAGGAGTGTATTCAAGAAACTCTCAACCCGTTAGGAGTAATGGTAGTGGTAGAGGCAAAGCATATGTGCATGCAGATGCGTGGGGTGGAAAAGCAGAACTCGATAACTACCACTTCTGATTTTACCGGAGCTTTCAATCAAGCTAAAACCCGGGAGGAATTTATGAATCTGATCAATCGGTGAGTTTAGCGAGTAGTGATAAGTGATTGGCGCTTATCACTAACGAAGCACCACCCTGTCTCCCAGTCTTTTGGCCATTAAGCTTTCTATTTGTTTCATCTCTTTATAGCGTTGCATAAGGGCGGCGCATTTCTCATCGTCGGCTTCATTGACAGGATCTTGCAGGGCATACATGATATGTTTTAACTCTGCGGCTACAATGGCATTCTTAAAGTTGATCATCAGTAGGGGAACTAATTCGAAAAGACGTTCCTCGTCTGTGGTTATTTTCTGTGTTTTTGAGTGGAACTTGCTCAGTTGATACCGGTCACTGGCCAATTCCGTGGCAATGGAACTGAGTTCCGGATCGGAATGAGCTATGAAGTAACGTTCGGCAATGAAGCCCGAATCATGGACATGGGTCATTGCTTCGGTAAGAATACGGCGGTGCATCGGATTATGGAAGGCAAGATCGTCTTCTTTCAAGTCATTGACTACATATTCGATGACGCTAACCGGAATTTCTTTTCCTTCTTCATCTTCCATGTTACACATGATCTTCTCTCCATAACGTATTATTGCCTGGATAACCAAACGTTCATATCGATAAAATTCTTGCCCCTCTTTTCCTTCCTGCGGGATATAGGACCGGTAAGGATCTTCCACATCATCCGGGAGAAACGGCGGCGGGAAATCTCCGCCCGATACATCAGCCGGCATTCCGGAAGGCGCATTGTTAGGGTTATTAAGGATTGGCTTGTTTTCTTTTTCCGCCTGTATTTCCCTTCGTTTGGCAACTTCCGAAACGAGTAGTTTGTCTTCCACGCGCAATAGTTGTCCGCACTCTTTGATATATACGTCGCGTACAATGGCTTCCGGGATTACCGAGATGCTTTGCACGATGTTGTTTATCAGTTCTGCCCGTTTGATGGGATCTTTACCGGCGTCTTCCAGCAATAGATTGGTTTTAAAGCGGATAAAGTCCGTTTCATGTTCTTTGATGAACTGTTGAAACTCGGTGGCATTGTGTTTACGGGCAAAAGAATCCGGGTCGTCGCCGTCGGGCAGAAGGCAGACTTTAATGTTCATTCCTTCTTCCAGCAGCATGTCAATACCACGGATGGAGGCTTTGATGCCGGCCATGTCACCGTCGTAGAGTACAGTAATGTTATTGGTAAAACGGTGGATAAGGCGTATCTGGCCGGGAGTCAGAGAAGTTCCGGACGAAGCGACCACATTTTCCACACCTGATTGATGCATGGAGATAACGTCTGTATAACCTTCTACAAGGAAACATCGGTCTTGCTTTACAATTGCTTGTTTGGCAAAGTAAATTCCGTATAGTTCGTTGCTTTTATGGTAAATTTCCGATTCGGGAGAGTTTACGTATTTGGCCAGTTTTTTGTTTTCCGTGCTGAGCACACGTCCACCGAATGCTACAACTTTACCCGAAAGTGTATGTACAGGAAACATGACACGTCCCCAAAAGCGGTCGCGCAGACGGCCGTCGTCTGTTTCGTAACAAAGCCCGGTTTTAACGAGATATTCCTTTTTGAATCCTTTACGGATAGCCTCTTGTGCCAGTGCATCGTGGCTTTCCGTACTGAAACCCAATTGGAATTTTTCAATAATATCGTCCCGGAAACCCCGTTGACGGAAATAAGCCATACCGATACTTCTACCGTCTACGTGATTCTTTAGTATATTTTGAAAGTAGTCACGGGCAAAGTTGTTGACAATGAACATACTTTCACGCGTACTTTGCGCTTGTTTCTCTTCATTGGTCAACTCCCGTTCCTTGATTTCGATGTTATACTTTTTAGCCAGATATTTTAGTGCTTCGTAGTACGACATCTGCTCGTGTTCCATAACGAAGTGTACGGCATTTCCTCCTTTCCCGCAGCTAAAGCATTTACATAGCCCTTTCGAGGGGGAAACGCTGAAAGAAGGGGTTTTTTCATTATGGAACGGGCACAAGCCCACATAGTTCACCCCGCGTTTGCGTAGTGTGACGAATTCGGATACTACGTCTACAATTTGTGCAGCATCGAGTATACGGTCTATGGTTGCTTGATCTATCATGGATTCTCCTTTGTTTTTTGCGAACACAAAGGTACAAGATATTTCCGGGATAATCAAGTTAATTAATATTCATACCAGATAAGGAGGGGGTTCCTTAGCTTAAAAATAACTTATGGTTTCCATATCATTTTGTGAGTCTCCAATTGTCCGTCTTCATAGGTTGTGATAACAATATTCATTCCTTCGGTTGGTGAGAATAGGGGGGTACCGGATAGCGGTAGATAGATGCGTGAGATAATCTTTTTATCTGTTTGCTCATTTATAATGCCAGAACCTCCATACATATATTCTGCTATTGGTGAATCAAGATAGCCATCCTTTGTTGTAATGGCTTTTATGGTTACGCTGTGGCTATTACCGGTAATCTCCTCTGTGTAAAGGGGGGATTGTTTGGTAGGAATAGTACCGTCTAATGTGTAGTGGATTTCTGCATCTGCTGTTTCGCAAAACATTGTGATACGCATATATCTTCCTCCATCTGTGCTTGTAGCTACCTCAATAATAGGAGCTGGAAGGGTTTCCGTTGGGAGATTTTCATTGTAATTAGTCGTGACCATTTTTTCTTGAGAATGCCCTTGCATACAGGTAGCCAATAATAGACAACAGTAAATCGTTAGAGAAGTAATATGTTTCATACGCTTGTAAAATATAAGGTGTAGTACAAATGTATGAATATTTTTGATACTATGTTCTTTTTTTACATAAAAAACTCTGGTATCCAATATAAATGACACCAGAGTTGGTCGTTTAAAATTAGATATATTATTTAATCTTTTCCCGTATCTTCGTCAGATATTTCTTCATTCCTTCGGCATCCTTATTCTCTATAATCTCCAGAAGATTCTTCAATTCCGTCCGGATATTGGCTACTTGTGCCGGGGTACGAGGGTTGAAAAGAATTTCCTGCAAGAGATAATCGTCTTCGCTCAGAAGTCCTTTAGCAATGGCCATATGCTTCTTGAAAGTCGTTCCCGGAGCTTCTTGATGCTTCATGACGGCAGCAAATACAAAGGTGGAAACGAAAGGGATGGAGAGTGAATAAGCTACTGTTTCATCATGTTCGTCGAAAGTATATTCGAATATGTTCAACCGGAGACTGTTGTACAAATCCTTGAAGAATACTTTCCCCAAATGATCACTTTCGCTAATGATAATGGCACTCTCACTGCTCAAGTTGCTGAGACTGGCAAAAGTGGGACCGAACATCGGATGGGTGGAGACATAACGGAAGCCGCTCTCTTCATAAAATTTCTTCAGTCCGGTTTTTACGGAAGCAATGTCGCTTAGGATACAGTCTTTAGGCAATACAGGCAGAACTTTGCGGAAAGCGTCCAGCGTATATTTCACTGTAGCTGCATTGATGACTAATTCCGGTTCAAACTCTTTGATTTCTTCCAGAGTTGTGAAACGATACGTGTTGTAGACAAAACGCAACTGATGCGGGTTGACGTCGAACACGGCCGTCTCGTGCTGAAAACTCAGTATGTCAGTAAAAAAAGAGCCCATTTTTCCGGCTCCGAGAATTAAGATTCGCATACGATATGATTGGTTTAAAAAGGCTTTGCTTTCTCTTGACAGTAAAAGAAGCGGAGCCAAAGATGTAGGAACAATTATCGTTTCACAGCTGTGAAACGGTTTTCTCACAGTTGAGAGATACTCGTCTCACAAATGAGAGAAGAGCGTCGCACGAATGTGAAACGCTACATACTCATTATGTTTTTTATCTTTTTCTAACTGTGACGGGTTCCTTTTCCCGTAATGAACTGTCTATTTATTAATAATCTCCATTTGCTGACGAACCGATTCTTCGTGTATCGCTTCGAAGATGGTTTTCATGAATTCGGCTCCCATTCCGCATTGCTCGCCTTGTGCACCGCGTTTTTCCAGAATTTCGTTATAACGTCCTCTTTGGAGTACGGTGATGCCATGCTCTTTTTTGTATGTGCCTATTTCGCGTGCCACGCGCATACGTTTTGCCAGTTCTTGGATGATGTTATCATCACATTCATCAATCTGCTTGCGTAGCTGGCTCAGGTTTTCAGTAGTTTGTGTTTCCTTACGGATGACGAGCAGGTTCAGGATGTAGTCCAATACATCCGGAGTAACTTGCTGGGCAGCGTCGCTCCATGCGCAATCCGGATTACAATGGCTTTCTACGATCAGACCATCGAAGTTAAGGTCCATCGCCTGTTGGCAAAGCGGTGCTACCAGTTCGCGTTTTCCACCGATGTGGCTCGGGTCGCAGAAGATAGGCAGTTCCGGTAGACGACGGCGCAACTCGATGGGGATGTGCCATTGCGGAAGATTACGGTATAGCTTTTTATCGTAGCTGCTGAAACCGCGATGAATGGCTCCCAAGCGTTTCAAACCTGCGTTGTTGATACGTTCCAGTGCACCGATCCATAGTTCGAGGTCGGGATTTACCGGGTTCTTTACCAACACGGGGATATCTACTCCTTTCAGCGCATCGGCAATTTCCTGTACGGCAAAGGGGTTGGCGGTGGTGCGTGCACCTACCCATAGGATGTCGATACCGGCTTTCAGACATTCGTATACATGTTTTGCAGTAGCTACTTCGGTAGAAACATACATACCGGTTTCTTTTTTCACCTCTTTCAGCCAGCTCAGTCCTTCTACACCGATGCCTTCGAAACCGCCCGGTTTGGTACGTGGTTTCCAAATTCCGGCACGGAATATTTTCATTCCTTTAGAGGCCAGCTCTTTGGCGGTAGTCATTACTTGTTCTTCTGTTTCTGCACTGCATGGACCGGCGATAACGATCGGTCTTTTGGCTTCAACGCCCGGCAATAAAATTGATTCGAGTTCCATAATTTAATAATTTGCTTATAGGTCAATGCGCCGATGTGGTGATTGACTGGAGCTTTTGTTTATTTGTTATTGTTATTCTCATTCTCTGAACGGATGCGTCGGCATTAAACTGCTTTTCTTATTCTTTCCAATGCTTCTGCAAGTTTGGCGTCTTTGCAACAAAGGGAGATACGGATGTATCTTGCACCATTGCTTCCGAAAATGAATCCCGGAGTGATAAAGACACGTGCTTCATGTAGAATCCTCTCGGTCAGTTCTTCGACATGGGTGTATGTATCGGGGATTTTTCCCCACAGGAACATGCCTACTTGGCTTTCATCATAACTGCATCCTAATGTTTTCATGATCTCTCCGGCCAGATGACGGCGGTTGCGGTAGTTACGATTGTTACTTTCGTACCATTCGGCATCCGCTTCCAAAGCTTTGGCGGCTGCCAGTTGCATGGCACGGAACATACCACTGTCGATGTTGCTTTTCACTTTCAGTATCCATTGTACGAATTGTGCATTGGATGCCAGCATACCGATGCGCCATCCCGGCATATTGTGGCTTTTACTCATGGAGTTGAATTCAATGCAGCACTCTTTCGCTCCCGGTACGCTGAGAATGCTCAACGGATGGTTGTTCAAAATGAAGCTGTAAGGGTTATCGTTCACGATGATAATGTTTTTGCGACGGGCAAAGTCCACCAGGCGTTCATACATTTCCATGGTAGCGTTTGCTCCCGTGGGCATATTCGGATAGTTGGTCCACATCAGTTTCACCCGGCTCATATCCGTTTTTTCCAGTTCATCGAAATCGGGCATCCATCCTGCGTCTTCTTTCAGATTGTAGTTCACGATCTCTGCCCCTAATATTTTGCTCAATGAAGTATAGGTAGGATATCCCGGATTGGGAACCAGTACCTGCTCTCCCGGATTGACGAAAGCCAGTGTTACATGCAGGATTCCTTCTTTCGAACCTATCAACGGCTGTATCTCTGTTGCCGGATTCAGTTCCACATTGTACCATTTCTGATACCAGGCGGCAAAACTTTTACGTAATTCCGGGATGCCGACATAAGGTTGATAGCCGTGTCCGTCCGGATTTTGTGCTTCGTTGCACAACGTCTGCACGGTTTCTTCGGACGGTGGCATGTCGGGACTGCCGATACCCAAACTGATAACGTCTTTACCTTCCGCATTCATTCGCGCTACTTCTTTCAGTTTTTTCGAGAAATAGTATTCGCTTACGCCAGCCAGCCGGTCGGCAGGAGCTACATTATATGTTTGATTTTCCTTCTGCATATTCGCCTAATATTTTAAGTTCTTTCGTTAATGGAGTAATTGCGGTAATTGCCTGTTTATATCTCAAATAGTCGTTGAATGACACGTCTACATAAAATTGATATTCCCATTCCCGGCCGATGATGGGAAGTGACTGTATCTTGGTCAGATTGATGTTGTAGAAAGACAGGATGGAGAGCACTTGAGACAGGCTGCCTTCCGTGTGGGGTAAGGTGAATACCATACTCGCTTTGTTTATATCTGATGACTGACAACGGCGAAGTTCGTCCACTTGCCAGGGATCGGCTACCACGAGGAAACGGGTGAAGTTGTGTTTATTGGTCTCGATGCCTTCTTGTAGAATTTTCATGCCATAGCGTTCGGCGGCTACTTTAGAACAGATAGCGGCGTGTCCTTTCAGGTCTCCGGTTTTTATCATTTCGGCACTTAGGGCGGTGTCTTCGCCTTCCACCACTTTGATGTCGGGATGCTGTTGCAGGAATTCGCGGCATTGCATTAATGCGATGGGGTGGGAGTTGACTTCTGTGATATCGTCCCAGTCCTCTTCGGGCAGGCAGACAAAACTGTGTGATATGCGTAGTTTATATTCTCCCATAATCTGCGTACCGCTTTGACGCAGCAGTTCGTTGTTATGCAGCAGGCTCCCCGCGATGGTATTCTCGATGGCCAGCATACCGATGACCAGGCTGTCTTTGTGAATCGCTTGAAACACATCCTCGAAAGTGGCGCAACAGATTAATTCTATTTCTTCCCCTTCGAAATACTTGTGTGCGGCGATATCATGATAAGAGCCGAGCGTTCCTTGAATTGCTATCTTCTTCATTTCTTTCAGTGTATGATATAAAAAAATCCCGCATCCATTATGGAGCGGGATTTATATGATTACTTTCTTCATTCAGTCCTTAAGCATCACTGTCACTTGATACATACAAACTCCCGCTCTACTTTCTGGCTAAAGTAAAAGTAAAAAAAGAAGTAATATGTAAAGCTAAATGCGTTCATACTAACAGTTGTTTCTGTTTTAATTCGGGGACAAATGTAATACTTTTCTTTTAAACACAAGCAAAAAGAGAGTTTTTTTTGCATTTTCCTAAGAATATGTTTGTTTTTTGCCTTGCTGCCGCAGTGATATGGCTATTTGTCAAAGCTTCCTCTCTTTTTTATTTAATGTTCTCGCCACTTGTCGTAGCTTTCCGAATGGAGGTACGAGGCATCAGAATATGCCGGGCATAGTTTCTTGTTTGGGAGCCAGATTATTGAATTGGCCGTTTACGTTTTCTCCCTCCTTAGGATTGATTTCGAGAGCTTTTTTCATATCTTCGATGGAACCGTCCTTGTCACCGTTCAGCAGTTTGGCACGACCACGTTCGTGATAGGCTTTTCCGAAGTTGGGATTTAATTCGATTGCTTCGTCGAAAAGACTGATAGCCTCTGTCAGTTTCTTCTGTGTGATAAAGAGTTGTCCGAGATAGAGGTAAGCCTGTTCGTTGAATGGATTTACCTCCGTGACTTTCAGATAATCGGTCTCTGCTTCTTCGGGCTTTCCTTCGGCTTCCTGTAGTTTTCCATGTAGCAGGATGGCAGCCTCGTCGTCCGGGTTTTGGGCAAGAACCGCTTCGATGTCTTCGGCGGCTTCTTTGAGTTGGTTCATTTTTACCAAGGCTTCGGCGCGTAACAGGCGCGCTTCTATGAAATCATCTTTCAAAACGATTGCTTTAGTCAGGTGCCCGATAGCCATGAGGTCATCATTCATTCCTTGTGTAGCCTTACCGAGCAGGTAGTGTGCCATGGCGTTACCTTCTTCTATTTCGATAGCTTTTTGGGCGGCAGTCTCCATGCTTTTATAGTCTTCCTGCATGTAGCATACATTGGCCAGAGCAAGATAGGTGCTGGTCAGTGTAGGCTCCAGTTCCACCATGCGGTTCAGTATTTCGCGGGCTTTGTCCAGTTCGGTTAGTTGCACGTAGAGTTGGCTAAGATAACTTAGTGTTTCAAAATCCTCTTCTATGGCGAGGGCTTCGGTAAAACATTTTATGGCATAATCCGGTCTGCCCATACGTTGAGCGCGCAATCCATCGTATTTGAATATCTCAAAGTTCTTTTTGGCAGTTTTCTGTTTCTCGTTTTCCGGGTCTTCGGATTTACCCGAAAAGAATGATTTGAAGAAGTTCGGCATATGTATATGTGTTTATAAGATTATTGATTGCAAATGTAGTAATTCTTGTTTGATTTACCGCATCGAATAGCGTGGAGTTTCGTGTGAGGGGATGTTCTCGTGTGTGTCGTCAGCCGATGCTCAGTATACCGTCTTTTATTTTTATCTCCCCTTCTTCGAGCAGATATTGAATGGCATGTGACAGTAGGTCCCGGTCTGCTTCTGTTTTTTCAGCAACTTCGGCAGGGGTGAGAACTTGTTCTTGGAGTATGGTTAATAGTTCTTTTTTCAGCTTTTCGAAAGTATCGGTGGGTAATTCATGGGCTGCATGTCCACTGAGACATACATCGCATTGTCCGCAATTGTTCTCATTCTTTTCACCGAAATATCGAAGAAGCATGCGGCTGCGGCAAGCGGTTTCGGAGGTGACGTAATCTACCATTGCACGGATACGTGCTTCATAACGCTCTTTGCGTTCTTCGTATACGGCGGGGGAGATGTGCAGATGGTTGAGTTCGACACGCTCACGCGTATATATAATATAAGGTGTCTTTTTGCGTGGAATGTAATCAATGATGCGGCGTTTGGACAATGACATTAAAACGTTATAGATTTGTTGGCGTGTCAATCCTGTACGCAAGCTAAGGGCTGTTTCGCTGATATAGGCATAATCGGTGAAGAGGCCGGTATAAGAACGGAGAATGGTTTGCACCAATGCTTCCGTTTCATTTCCCATTTCGCGCAATTTATATAATTCGTCACGGCGGATGGTAAAGATAATGCGTGAAGCATTGTCCTGTTCATCGGTGTATTCTATGTATCCGGCTTGGGTAAGTATTTTCAGTGCACTGTCTGCCGGTACGGGGAAATGTTTGAATTTCCGGCAAAACTCCTCCAGATTAAACTCTTTTGTACAGCCCAATCCATCTCCCATTGCCATCTGATAGTAGTATTGGAGATGTTCGTATACCTTTTTTATGTAATCTTTGTCGGGAAAGGTGTCCGGGATGCGTTTGTGCAGAGTTACTTTGTCCGATTTTGAATACAGGATTACGGCATACGCTTTTTCACCATCACGTCCGGCGCGTCCGGCTTCTTGAAAGTAAGCTTCGGGAGAATCTGGAAGGTCGAGGTGAATCACCAGACGCACATCGGGTTTATCGATCCCCATCCCGAAGGCATTTGTTGCCACCATGACCCGGCATTCGCCATCCTGCCAACGTTTCTGACGGATATCTTTAACGGCATTATCCAGACCGGCATGGTAGAAGTCTGCAGTAATTCCTTCATGGGTTAACAGCTCGGTCGTCTCTTTCGTACGCCGGCGACTACGGACATAAATAATGGCGCTACCCGGCATTCTGCGGAGAATATGCAATAATTCGGCGGTTTTGTTATCTGTCTTTCGTACGATGTAGGCAAGGTTTTTCCGTTCGAAACTCATGCGGAATACATTCTTTTCTCTGAATTTCAATCGGCTTTGAATATCTTGCACTACATCGGGAGTGGCTGTGGCCGTCAAGGCCAGCAAGGGAACACCCGGCAATAATTCGCGTATATCGGCAATCTTGAGATAAGCGGGGCGGAAGTCATATCCCCATTGAGAGATGCAATGACTCTCATCGACAGTAATCATGTTGACTTTCATGGCACGGAGTTTCTGCTTGAAGATATCCGTATCCAACCGCTCGGGAGAGATATAGAGGAATTTATAGTTACCGAAAATACAATTCTCGAGTGCAATGAGTATCTCCTGCCGGGTCATGCCCGAATAAATGGCTACAGCTTTAATTCCTCGTTGCCGGAGGTTCTGCACCTGATCTTTCATCAGGGCGATAAGTGGAGTTATGACAATACACAAACCGTCTTTGGCAAGGGCCGGAACTTGAAAAGTAACGGATTTCCCGCCCCCCGTAGGCATGAGACCCAATGTATCCCGTCCTTCACCGATACTTTTTATGATCTCCTCCTGTATGCCACGGAAAGAGTCATATCCCCAGTACTGTTTGAGTATTTCGTGGTAAAACATTTATTTAGTTGAAAGTTGAAAGTTGAAAGTTGAAAGTTGAGAGTTGGCTGCGCGATCGTCTTAGTTAAGAGCCTTTTTTTAGTTGAAAGTTTGCTGCGTAATCACGCTGAATAGTAATTTTCAACTTTCAACTCTCAACTTTCAACTGAAAAAGGGCTTTTAACTGAATAAGGTTATTCAATGGGTTTTATATCTTCAATCTGTAATTGCACTTCACCTCGTTTATGAGTATTCTCTTCGATGGTGTAGCAGATGTCAAACGAACGTTTGGTTTTGATATAACGTACGTGTGAACTCTGTCCGAAAGCAATACCGTTCATTACATTGTTCGATTTGTTGTCTACCAGTTCGAGCTTGATGTGTTCCTGATCGCGACCTACCACTTTACTTGTACCATAGTCGTAGACGTGATGTGTGCAGAATATGGGTTTTTGATTATCGGGACCGAATGGGTTGAACTTCTTCAGATCATTAAAGAATTTCGAAGTGATGTCCCGAAAGTCTATCTCTGCATCGATATCTATGACAGCGCTGGTCTGTTCCGGAAGGATGTGTTTTGAAACGAACTCTTCAAAGCGCTGGGTAAATGCCTGTACGTTTTCTACCTTCATGGATAGTCCGGCGGCATAGGTGTGTCCTCCGAAGTTTTCCAATAAATCCCGGCAATGTTCTATTGCCTTGTATACATCAAAACCGGAAACGGAACGGGCAGAACCGGTGGCCATATCATCGGTTCTGGTTAATACTACGGCGGGGCGATAGTATATTTCCGTCAGCCGCGAAGCTACAATGCCGATGACTCCCTTGTGCCATTCTTCGTTGTAAAGAACGATGGAGCGGCGGTCGGCCAGACCTTCGAGGTTAGCTACGATCTGGTTGGCTTCTTCCGTCATGCTTTTATCCAGGTCTTTGCGGGTTTCATTGTATTGGTTTATCTGGTTGGCTTTTTCCAAAGCCATTGAGAAATCCTTTTCCGTCAACAAGTCTACTGCTTCTTTCCCGTTTTGGATACGGCCGGATGCATTGATACGCGGTCCGATTTTGAATACGATATCACTGACAGTAATGTCCTTCTCTGCCAAACCACATACATCGATGATGGCTTTCATTCCTACACTGGGGTTGCTGTTGAGCTGTTTCAGGCCGTGATGTGCCAAGATACGGTTTTCTCCCATAATCGGCACGATGTCCGAAGCGATACTGACCGCTACGAGATCAAGCAATGGGATGAGATGATGAAATTCGATACCGTTGCTGATAGCAAATGCCTGCATAAATTTGAAACCTACCCCGCATCCCGATAAGTGTTCGTACGGATAGGTATTATCCAACCGTTTTGCATTGAGAATGGCTACGGCGGGTGGCAATACATCATCGGGTACGTGATGATCGCAGATAATGAAATCAATACCTCTTTCGCGGGCATATGCAATTTCATCAACGGCTTTGATGCCGCAGTCGAGTACGATTATCAAGCCGACACCGGTGTCGGCGGCATAATCCACTCCTTGGCGCGAAATCCCGTAACCTTCGTTGTAACGGTCGGGGATGTAATAGTCTAAGTTTGAATAAAACTGTTGGATAAACTTATAAACCAGTGCCACGGCTGTGGTACCGTCTACGTCATAATCTCCATAAATCAGAATGCGCTCTTTCTTTCCCATCGCCCTGTTCAGACGTTCCACTGCGATATCCATATCCTTCATTAAGAACGGATCGTGCAGGTCGGGTAGTTGCGGACGGAAGAATTTCCGGGCTTCATGTACCCGCGTAATCCCCCGCTGCACCAAAAGTCGTCCTAAGATAGGGCTAATCCCTAACTCTTGGGCCAATGTCTGGCTTATCTCTACCTGTTCTGATGTGATGGGTTGATAATTCCATTTGTGATTCATTTTATATATTGTTTTTTCTTTTTCTTATCTCAAGGGTGCCGGAGAAGCACTTTTCTCCAACAAGCTGTAAAAGTACGAAAAAAACAGGAAGCACAGATAGAATGTAGCGAAAATATTTCATGGGATGATATTTTCGCTTTGCAGAAACTTTGTCCGGTTGGACGTTTTGAGGTAGCGGAAGATTCTATGCTTTTTTCTTTCTTACATCTCTTCCTTCGTATTCGCAGATGGCATTTATCCACTCTTCCGGCAGTGGTTTGGATTCGTGCTTATCCAGATCAAACGCTACCATGACGGAGGTACAGATGCATTTTACTTCTTCGGTTTCCACATCGATTACCCGTTGGATGAGGTGGAAACTTTTAGTGCCGATTTCCGATACGGCCGTTTGTACGGCAATCCGGTCCGATGCAAAAATCTGAGTGAGGAAGTTTGCTTCGATGTGAACTACTACAATACCATCTTTTTCCCAATCTACTCCTGGGCAGACAGAAGCGAAATATTCTGTTTTTCCAAGATCGTAAAATGAAAAGTAAACCGTGTTGTTGACATGACCGAATTTGTCTACATCATTGAAGCGTAGTTGTATAGGCAGGGTGTGGCGAAATTTAATTTCTTCCATTGTTTTCTCTTAAACTTTGTTATTACCATGCAAAAGTAGTATTTTTGCGCGTTATTCTCATCAGATATGAATCAAGAAATGATAGAAGATATTAAAAAAGCTTGCCAGGTAATGCAGGAGGGGGGAGTCATCCTTTATCCTACAGATACCGTTTGGGGATTGGGGTGCGACGCTACCAATCCGGATGCTGTGCGTAGGGTATATGAGATTAAGCAGCGTGCTGACAGCAAGGCGATGCTGGTATTGGTCGATTCGCCCGTAAAAGTAGATTTCTACGTACAGGATGTTCCTGATGTTGCATGGGATTTGATCGAGGTTGCTGATAAGCCGTTGACTATCATCTATTCCGGTGCACGTAACTTGGCTCCCAATCTGCTTGCTGAAGATGGCAGTGTAGGTATCCGTGTGACCGGTGAAGATTTTTCACGTCGCCTTTGTCAGCAATTTCGCAAAGCCATTGTTTCAACCTCGGCAAATATAAGCGGGCAACCGGGTGCAGCTAATTTCAGCGAGATAAGTGATGAGGTTAAATCACAAGTAGATTATGTTGTCGGTTTTCGTCAGGATGACATGAGCCGTCCGAAGCCGTCGAGTATTATTAAACTCGAAAAAGGTGGGGTAATAAAGATAATACGTGAATAGATGAAGCAGTTGATGGATTATATAGTGGCGGCGTTGGTGTTGCTGCTGTGTTGGCCATTACTGCTCTATATTGCTATTCGTATCCGCATGCAGGGAACGGGTAGTGTTTTTTACCAACAGGAGCGGTTGGGAAAGGGAGGTATTCCTTTTCGGATGGTGAAGTTTCGTACGATGGTGGCGGATGCCGAAGACGGCACTCCTTTGCTCGCTGTCTCCGATGATTGTCGTGTGACACCTTTCGGACGTACGTTGCGTAAACATCATCTGGATGAATTGCCACAATTTTGGAATGTGCTGAAAGGAGATATGTCCATTGTAGGCCCCCGCCCCGAACGTGCTTATTTCGTACAGCAGATTCTAAAGAAAGAACCCCGTTATAAACAGGTGTTCCGTTTGAAACCGGGAATTACTTCTTTGGGAATGGTGAAATTCGGTTATGCTAACACGACAGAGAAAATGGTTGAACGTGCCCGTTACGACCTTTATTATTTAGAACACTATAGCTTTTGGCTCGATATCAAAATTCTGCTGGCAACGGTCCGGGAGGTTTGGATCGGCAAAGGCATTTAAAAATAAGATGGAAAAAGAAAAGATTACTCTGATCCAACGTTTTATCCGTTGGCGTGAAAACAACATTAAGGAGAAACAGTTTATTCTGATTCTCAGTTTTCTTGTAGGTATTTTCACAGCATTTGCTGCACTGATTTTGAAGTTCTTTATCCATTCGATACAGAATTTCCTCACTGATAATTTCAATGCTACGGAAGCGAACTACCTTTATTTGGTTTACCCGGTGGTGGGTATCTTCTTGTCGGGATGGTTCGTGCGGAACATTGTGAAAGATGATATCAGTCATGGGGTGACAAAGATTCTGTATGCTATCTCTCGCCGGCAAGGACGTATTAAACGCCATAATGTGTGGTCGTCTACGATTGCCAGTGCCATTACTATCGGTTTTGGCGGGTCGGTCGGAGCAGAAGCGCCTATTGTACTGACAGGTTCGGCCATCGGCTCTAACTTAGGAAGTGTGTTCAAGATGGAACATCGTACGTTGATGCTGCTTGTGGGGTGTGGTGCTGCCGGGGCCATTGCGGGCATTTTCAAAGCGCCGATTGCAGGACTGGTGTTCACGCTGGAAGTACTGATGATCGATCTTACGATGTCGTCTTTGTTGCCTCTGCTTATTTCTGCCGTAACTGCTGCAACGGTTTCCTATATTGTTACCGGCACGGAAGCCATGTTTAAATTCCATCTCGATCAGGCGTTTGAGCTAGAACGTATTCCTTTCGTTATTTTGTTAGGAATCTTTTGCGGACTCGTTTCTCTTTATTTTACCCGTGCCATGAATTCGGTGGAAGGGGTTTTTGGAAAACTCAACAATCCGTATAAGAAATTAGCTTTAGGCGGTGTGATGCTGAGTGTACTCATCTTTCTTTTTCCTCCGCTTTATGGTGAAGGTTACGACACAATTGAACTGTTGCTGAATGGAACGAGCAATGCCGATTGGGATACGGTACTGAACAATTCTTTGTTTTATGGTTATGGCAACCTTTTGCTGGTCTATTTGTGTTTGATTATCCTATTGAAAGTTTTTGCTTCCAGTGCTACAAATGGTGGTGGCGGTTGTGGTGGTATTTTTGCGCCTTCGCTTTATTTGGGTTGTATTGCCGGGTTTATCTTTTCTCATTTCAGCAATGACTTTGAGTTCTCTGCTTATTTGCCCGAAAAGAATTTCGCACTCATGGGGATGGCGGGTGTGATGAGTGGAGTAATGCATGCCCCATTGACAGGGGTGTTCCTTATTGCCGAGTTGACAGGCGGCTATGACTTGTTTTTGCCGTTGATGATTGTTTCCGTCAGTTCTTATTTGACTATTATCGCTTTTGAGCCGCATAGTATTTATTCCATGCGTTTGGCAAAGAAAGGCCAGTTGCTGACTCATCATAAAGACCGTGCCGTACTCACATTGATGAAGATGGAAAATGTGGTTGAAACAGATTTTGTAACTGTTCATCCGGAAATGGATTTAGGGGAATTGGTGAAAGCGATAGCTTCTTCTCACCGTAATGTTTTTCCGGTAACTGATAAAGAGGGTGTTCTGATTGGCATTGTCCTGTTGGATGACATCCGGAATATAATGTTCCGACAAGAACTTTATCATCGTTTTACGGTTAGTAAATTGATGACATCCGCACCGGCTAAATTGTTTAATACCGATGGTATGGAGCAGGTAATGCAGACTTTTGATGATACAAAAGCATGGAATTTACCTGTGGTGAACGAAGAAGGTAAGTATTTAGGATTTGTATCAAAGTCGAAAATATTCAATTCATATCGGCAGGTACTGGTGCATTTCTCGGAAGACTAAGAAATAATGTGCCAATATAATAATGTGCCAATGTGGCAATATGCTAATGTGCCAATTGGCTGCGCTATGTAGGGGATATAAAACAAATTGGTGCATTTCTGAATTAGTATATTGGCATTTTATTGGATAATTGTTATTTCATTCCTTAATTGGCATATTAGCACATTATTTAATTATTTATAGTATGAAGAAAGAAGATCTGAGAATCGTTTATATGGGTACGCCCGAGTTTGCGGTGGAAGGCCTGCGTTGCCTTGTAGAAGGCGGATACAATATAGTCGGTGTTATTACGATGCCCGATAAACCTGCCGGGCGTGGACATAAAATTCAATATTCTCCAGTCAAGCAGTATGCATTGGATCATGATCTCCCCCTGTTGCAGCCGGAAAAACTAAAGGATGAGGCTTTTGTACAGGCTTTGCGTGATTGGAAAGCCGATTTGCAGATTGTAGTTGCCTTTCGTATGTTGCCCGAGGTGGTATGGAATATGCCCCGTTTGGGAACTTTTAACTTGCATGCTTCTTTGCTTCCTCAATATCGTGGAGCAGCTCCGATTAATTGGGCGGTGATTAACGGTGATACGGAAACAGGTATTACTACTTTCTTTTTGAAACATGAGATAGATACGGGAGAAGTTATTCAGCAAGTTCGTGTTCCTATTGCCGATACGGATAATGTAGGTGTCGTACACGATAAATTGATGGTGTTAGGTGGCCGTTTAGTTGTAGAAACGGTAGATGCAATATTGAATGATGAGGTAAAAGCTATTCCACAAGACGAAATGGCTGTTGTTGGCGAACTCCGTTCTGCACCGAAGATATTTAAAGAGACCTGTAGAATCGATTGGAATCAACCGGTGAAACGTATTTATGATTTTATTCGCGGACTTTCTCCTTATCCGGCTGCATGGTGTGAACTTACCGACGCTACCGGTGAAGCGGTTGCCGTAAAAGTGTTTGAGACAGAAAAAATACAGGAGACTCATCAGTTGGTTCCCGGCACGATTGTTACAGACGGTAAAAACTATCTGAAAATAGCTGCGACTGATGGTTTTGTAGGTATCCTGACTCTTCAGCTTCCCGGCAAAAAACGACTGAGAACAGATGAACTATTGCGTGGGTATAAAATAGATAAAACGGCATTGATGAGGTAATAATTGGAGAATGAAAGAATTAAGGAATGAAGAGAATGAAGAAATTCATCTGTTGACAATATTAGCCGATTATTCAATTGACATATTTCACGTTATTTTACAACGCAGTCCATTGGCCCACTTTCATTCTTTCATTGATCATTAACTTCGCCAATGAGTTAATATTGTTGTCTCCATTAAAAATATTTCTCTTTTCTTTTGGTTCTTTCATTGGGATTCCTTTTCTTTGTCCCGAGTTATTAATCCTTTAAATATAAATGCCTATAGAAACACGTTACGCTAATTATATCTAATCGCATACGTAATGGACACATGGAATAACAAGGCTGACGAAACGTTGGTCGCTCTCTATGCTAAAGGAGAGAATCAGGCATTTAATGTTCTTCTGAACAGATATAAGGATAAGCTATATACCTATATTTATTATATAGTACGCAACTCCGAGATGACAGAAGACATTTTTCAAGAAACATTTATGAAGGCAATTATCACAATTCGCCAAGGACGTTATAATGAGAATGGCAAATTCTCAGCATGGTTGCGCCGTATTGCCCATAATTTGATTATTGACTCTTTCCGCCAAGAAAAATCCGAGAATCTGGTATCTTGCGATGAACCGGAAGTGAACATTCTGAACAATATAGGCTTGGCCGAAGGTACGATAGAAAATACGATTGTCAACCGGCAGATATTGGCGGATGTACGTCGTTTGATGGAATTTTTGCCGGATGAACAGCGCGAAGTGGTGTATATGCGTTTCTATCAAGATCTTAGTTTTAAAGAGATTGCCGAGCAAACAGGTGTAAGCATTAATACTTCTTTGGGTCGCATGCGCTATGCCATCCTTAATTTGCGTCGTATGGCAGAAAAGAATGGAGTCGTTCTTACCGTAGACTAAATTTAATTAAGTACCTATATACTAAAAGGTTTGTTTCCTACGTTCTAAAGGAAACAAACCTTTTGATATATAAGGCCTATGAATAAAAAAACTACTCCCTCTCATCAGCAGTGTCCCGAAGAAAAGCATTTGCCGGAAAGTAAGAGACTCCGGGTCAGTGAACAAACATTGGCTTTTCTGCGTTCTTTTGCAAGTAACTATTATGTAGAACAGCAATTGCCGCAAGGGTTGCAGGGGATTATTTTGGGATAAATTTGTTACTTCCGTTTATTCCCCCTACTTTTGTATCATTGTACTAAATTCTTTAAAAAAAGACGGACTAATGAAACCAATGATATCACCATCTATTCTCTCGGCAGACTTTGCTCATTTGGCTAAGGATGTTGAAATGTTAAACCGTAGTGAAGCCGATTGGGTTCATATCGATATTATGGATGGGGTATTTGTTCCTAACATTTCCTTTGGATTTCCTGTATTGAAATATGTGGCAAAGTTGAGTGAGAAACCGCTTGATGTGCATCTGATGATCGTGCAGCCCGAGAAATTTATTCAGGAAGTGAAGGCATTGGGTGCTCATGTGATGACTGTACATTATGAGGCATGTCCTCATTTGCACAGGGTGGTACAGCAGATTCGGGAGGCCGGTATGCAACCGGCTGTGACCATTAATCCTGCTACTCCGGTGGCAATGCTCCAGGATATCATCCGTGATGTGTACATGGTGCTTATTATGAGCGTTAATCCCGGTTTTGGCGGGCAGAAGTTTATAGAGCACTCGGTTGAGAAAGTTCGTGAACTTCGTGCTTTGATAGAACGTACAGGCTCTAAGGCTTTGATCGAAGTAGATGGTGGTGTAAATGTGGAAACCGGTGCACGTTTAGTGGCTGCCGGAGCAGATATCTTAGTGGCAGGAAACGCAGTATTTGCCGCTGAAGATCCCGAAGGAATGATCCGTCGTTTGAAAGAGCTATAATAAATAATGCTCTTTGCCTGGCTACATCGCTATCCTTTTTTTCGCTTGTTAGGCCCTTTGATTGTGGGCATTTATTGCAGCGATGAACTTATTTTCCAGGGGCAATCCGGTTGGGTTGCCTCTTGTGTTTTTCCGCTATTCTTTTCTTTTCTCGGGATATTGATGCTTTCTTCTTTTCAGAAATGCTATTCCAGACGTTGGATATTCGGTGTTGTTCTTTTTTTCTTTTGCTTTGTTTTAGGTTTTATGAGGATGAATTGTCAAATGCAGGCGGTTGAATTTGCTTTTGGCAGTGAAGAAACGACTTATCGAATGTTTCTTGTAGAAGAACCACAGATAAAAGAACGAAACGTTTTCTGCCGGGTATTATTGACAGAACGGATTGATTCATCTTATCGAAAAACAACGCTGAATCACAAAGCTATTGTTTATTTGAGTAGGGATTCGCTTAGTGAATGTTTAGGTTGTGGTGACGAATTAATTGCCTATACCGGGTTTTCTACTCCTGCCAATAATGGGAATCCGGATGAGTTTGACTATGCCCGTTTTCTTCTTCGGCATCAGGTTAGTGCCATTGGAAATGTTCATACGGGTAAGTGGAGAAGAATTTCACAAGATGCTGTCCATTCGTTTCGGCAAAAGGCATTTGATTGCAGAGAGCGGGTATTGGCCATTTATCGTCATCTGGGATTCCAAGGAGATGATTTTGCGGTACTTTCTGCCCTTACCGTGGGGTATAAAGAGGGGTTGAGTGAGGAAATGCGCGAGAGTTTTTCGGTATCCGGTTCCAGTCATGTACTGGCGTTGTCCGGTTTGCATATCGGTTTTTTGTATGCGTTGCTTTGGTTTTGTCTACGGTGGTTGCCGGGGCGTTGGCGGGCAATGGCGGTGTTGCGTACCTTATTGATCATTGCATTTCTTTGGGGATTTGCTTTTTTCACAGGACTGTCTGCTTCGGTGGTTCGTTCGGTATTTATGTTTTCTTTATTTGCTTTGTCGGGGCTGAGCCGGCGAAAGAATTTTTCTTTGAATACGCTTTCTGCGGTGGCTTTCTTTATGCTTCTCTGTCGGCCTGTCTGGCTGTTTGACGTTGGTTTCCAGCTTTCGTTTTGTGCAGTGACGGCCATATTGCTATTACAACCGCGGATATACAGGTGGTTTCCCGGAGTACATTCCCGCATCGGTCATTATCTGTGCAGTTTGATGAGTGTCTCTATTGCGGCGCAGATTGGTACGGCTCCGTTGGTACTTCTGTATTTTTCCCGATTCTCTACACATTTTTTGCTGACCAATTTATTGGTAATACCTCTTGTTTCCTTTATTATGTATGCAACTGTCATCATGTTGTTGTTTACGCCTTATTTTCCTCTTCAATCGATTATTGCGATAGGAGTAAAGTGGCTGATCGGATTGTTGAATTCTTGTGTCCGTTGGGTAGAGCAACTTCCCTGGGCATCCTTTGATGGCATATGGCTTTACGGTACAGATGTATTGGGTATCTATCTTTTTCTCTTTTTATTAGGATACTATTTGAATACATGCAAAGCGAGGAATTTGATTCTTAGTGTTTTCTGTTTGTTGGCTGTTTGTACTTGCCATATGGTACGGCAGGCTAATGATCGTCCTAAACCGGGTTTTGTGTTTTATAATGTTCGTAACTGCCCTGCGGTTCACTGTTTGGCAGCCGATGGGCATTCCTGGCTGATTTATGCAGATAGCATTCCGGATACTTCCCGCTTGCGTAAAGCTGTTTCCGGATATTGGAATCGCTTGCATCTGGAGCCACCACAAGCTATAATTACGGACTATACAGGGGATATGTTGGCTTATCGTGATCATATTCTTTCTTATTCCGGTCGGCGTATTTGTGTGCTTAGTGATAACCGTTGGCGGAACAAATGGGCGGCTCAGCCGTTATCTATAGATTATCTTTATTTGTGTAAGGGGTATGATGGCTGTTTGAAAGAACTGTTGGAGTTGTTTACGGTTCGTACTGTAATATTGGATGCTTCCCTTTCTGATCATCGCCGGCAGGCATACGGGAAAGAGTGCAGACAGTTGGATCTTCCTTTTATATCACTGCCGGATGAAGGTTCTGTGAGCTTTATGCTTTAAGTATGAAGAAATATCGTAATTTTGCCGTGAAATAATATATAGTATATGTTGACTAAAGTAATTGAACAAGCTAAGATAGATCATTTTACGAAATGGTTTGAACGTGCTGATAAGATAGTGATTGTGTCTCATGTGTCGCCCGATGGTGATGCGATCGGTTCCTCTTTAGGGTTAGCCCAATTTTTGGATTCACAGGATAAAACCGTCAATGTTATTGTACCCAACGCTTTTCCCGATTTCCTGAAATGGATGCCTGGCAGTAAAGATATTCTGCTCTATGACCGCTATAAGGAGTTTGCTGATAAATTGATAAACGAGGCTGATATTATTTGTTGTCTCGACTTTAATTCTTTGAAACGTATTGAGGAAATGGCGGATTCGGTAGCAACTTCCCCCGCCCGTAAAATCCTGATTGATCATCACCTTTATCCGGAAGATTTTTGTAGGATCGTCATTTCTCATCCGGAAATTTCTTCCACTTCCGAACTTGTTTTCCGTTTGATTTGTCGTATGGGGTATTTCAGTGATATTTCTCGTGAAGGTGCCGAATGTATCTATACAGGTATGATGACCGATACCGGAGGGTTTACGTATAATTCCAATAACCGTGAGATTTACTTTATTATAAGCGAATTGTTGTCTAAAGGAATTGATAAGGATGATATTTATCGAAAGGTGTACAATACTTATTCGGAGAGCCGGTTGAGATTGATGGGATACGTATTGTCGAATATGAAAGTCTATCGTGAGTACAATTCCGCATTGATTTCTTTGACTAAAGAAGAACAAGGTAAGTTCGACTATATTAAAGGTGATAGCGAAGGATTTGTCAATATCCCTCTTTCAATAAAGAATGTTCGTTTTTCTTGTTTCTTACGGGAAGATACAGAGAGAAGGATAATTAAGATCTCCTTGCGTTCTGTCGGAACATTCCCTTGTAATAAGTTAGCTGCGGAATTCTTCAATGGCGGTGGACATCTGAATGCCTCAGGCGGTGAGTTTACCGGTACGATGGCCGAAGCTAAGCAGGTTTTTGAAGAAGCATTGAAAAAATATAAAACGTTGCTGACGGAAAACTAAAAAAGAGATGAAGAGATTAATGGGAGATGGAAGAAGTAAATGAGCCTTTTAGGCGATGAGTTTTATCTTATTGGAACGATGAGTTTCATTCTGTTGCAACACTAAGTTCCATTCTATTGGAACAATGAGTTCCAATAGAATGAATCATAGTGTTTCTCCCATCTTTCATCTTCCATCTTCCCTTAATCCTCCTTCTTCTCTTAATTCCCTCCTTTCTTTTGAACTAAATAAGTTAAAAGTGTTGAACTTTCAACTCTCAACATTCAATTTTCAACTAAATTGCGGTACATTTGTACGGACATATAGTTAAGATACAGACGAATGAAGAAACTTATATTATTATTTATCTCTCTGCTGGCTGTTGGAGCCGCTTTTCAATCATGTGATAATACGAAGACCTATGCCGAGATGCTTGAGGAAGAGAGAGATGGTGTGAATGATTTTATTAATAAGTATAATATTCAGGTAATCTCCGAAAGTGAATTTCTGGTGGATACCATCACTAAATGTGAACCCGATTATCCGGGATACAATCAATATGTCGGTTTTTCGAATGGTGTCTATATGCAGATTGTGAAACGTTTTGGAACTCCGCGTGCATCATCTGTTCCTTATCCGAATCTGGAGTCTGCTCTTCCTTTTGAGAACAACAATCTGATCCTTGTACGCTTTATAGAGAAAGATATTCTTACGGACTCTATTACATTAGCTTCTAATGTCGATAATCCTTATTTGGATGCTTTGAATATTTATCCGGCAGGCTTCCGCTATACGGTTAGTGGGACTACTATTTACGGGCAGTTTGTGCAGGAGCCGGGGATTTCTTCTTACTATTATTATGACTATACCATAGATGGCATGTATGGTACTTCTGTTCCTGCAGGCTGGCTTATGGCGTTGCAATATGTGAAAGATGGTGCGCACGTAAAGTTGATTGTTCCTTCGAAGAGCGGACACTCGATTGCACAGCAGAAAGTATATCCTTACTTCTATGATATACGGGAACTTTCTATCGATTAATACAACACTGATACAACTAACTTTAATTTTTGATATTTAAATCCTTATGACTCTAATCAAATCTATCTCTGGTATCCGCGGAACGATTGGCGGAGGGGCAGGCGAGGGATTGAACCCGCTTGACATAGTGAAATTCACGTCGGCTTACGCCACTTTGATTCGTAAAACATGTAAATCGACCAGTAATAAAATCGTTGTAGGCCGTGATGCACGTATCTCCGGTGAAATGGTGAAGAACGTAGTAGTCGGTACTCTTATGGGTATGGGTTGGGATGTAGTAGATATTGATCTTGCTTCTACTCCTACTACCGAGTTGGCTGTAACGATGGAGGGAGCTTGCGGAGGTATTATCCTGACCGCTTCGCATAATCCTAAACAGTGGAATGCATTGAAACTTCTCAACGAGCATGGCGAGTTCCTGAATGCAGCCGAAGGAAATGAAGTTCTTCGCATTGCCGAAGCGGAAGAATTTGATTATGCCGATGTAGACCATCTCGGTTCTTATCGCAAAGACCTTACTTATAACACAAAGCATATTGACAGTGTGCTGGCACTCGACTTGGTGGATGTGGACGCTATTAAGAAAGCAGACTTCCGTGTGGCGATCGATTGTGTAAATTCGGTTGGTGGAATTATACTTCCCGAGTTGTTGGAACGTTTGGGCGTGAAGCATGTAGAAAAGCTCTATTGTGAGCCTACCGGAAACTTTGCACACAATCCGGAGCCGCTTGAAAAGAATTTGGGAGATATCATGAATCTTATGAAAGGCGGTAAGGCAGATGTGGCTTTTGTTGTAGATCCGGATGTGGATCGCTTGGCTATGATTTGTGAAAACGGTGTGATGTATGGCGAAGAATATACATTGGTAACCGTAGCCGATTATGTATTGAAGCATACTCCGGGCAATACGGTTTCTAATTTAAGTTCTACCCGCGCTTTGCGTGATGTGACTCGTAAATATGGTATGGAATACAATGCTTCGGCGGTAGGCGAGGTTAATGTGGTGACTAAGATGAAAGCTACCAATGCCGTTATTGGTGGTGAAGGCAACGGTGGAGTTATTTATCCGGCCAGTCATTACGGACGTGATGCTTTGGTAGGTATCGCCCTTTTCCTCAGCCATTTGGCTCATGAAGGTAAAAAGGTGAGCGAGTTGCGTGCTACTTATCCTCCTTACTTTATTGCCAAGAATCGTGTAGATCTTACTCCGGAAATAGATGTGGATGCTATTTTGGCTAAGGTGAAGGAAATCTATAAGAACGAGGAGATTAATGATATCGACGGTGTGAAGATTGATTTTGCCGACAAATGGGTACACTTGCGTAAGAGTAATACGGAACCGATTATCCGTGTGTATAGCGAGGCATCTACAATGGAAGCTGCCGAAGAAATCGGGCAGAAGATCATGGATGTCATTAACGATTTGGCAAAAAAATAAAACTGTATTTAGTTTTAGCTAATACAGTATTTATTGTTGTAATCATAAAATAACTCAGTTAAACTACACATATTAAAATTAAAGAGGAGGTCAGTGACTTCCTCTTTTTTATATATACCTGTAAGAATCTCTTTAGGAAGTATTCTTAGTATACTTTTAAAACGGTTTTTAGTAAAGATAGGTTAGTATATAACGATATGTTTCATTATCGGTTGTGATAACATTTCGCTATTATACTTTGTTCGAAGTGTGTAACGCAATGACTTTCTCTATCTCTCCTTCAAAATTTGGAGTAAACACCTCTTTTCCCAAGTTCTCTTTTATCTCTTCCAAACTCCAGAATCGGCCACCATTTAATTCATCGCTGGGGTGTATTTCTCCGTCGTATATGGTTTTGTGTACGAAGACGAGCTCCCGTTCGCGGGTAGATTCAAAAATATAACTGGTTAACTTTTCCGGCATAAAATCCGTGATACCTAATTCTTCCTGTGTTTCGCGTCTTAGGGCAATATCTACACTTTCTCCCAAGTCGATGTGCCCTCCTACAGAGGTATCCCATTTCCCCGGCTGTATGTCTTTCCAATCCGGACGTTTCTGTAAATATAGTTCTCCTTTACTATTGAAAACATGCAGGTGTATTACCGGATGGAGCAGTTTGCTGCCGTTATGGCATTCGCCACGGGTGGCGGCAGCGATGATGTTTCCTTCTTCGTCTACAACGGGGAACATCTCTTCGTTATTATCGCTTTGCATCTTTATTGTCTTTTAAAAGGTTTGGTTCGCCTTGAATGGCATATGAATGTTTATGGGATCAGCAACGATGAATCTCCGTAACTCAGAAAACGGAAATCGTGACTGAGTGCATAGTCGTATATCGTTCGCCAGTTTCCTTTTACAAATGCTGAAACCAAAAGCAGCAAGGTACTTTGCGGCTGGTGGAAATTGGTTATCATTGCTTTTACTATCTTATAGTCGTATCCGGGGGCGATGATGATCTGTGTACTGGTGTGCAAAGTCTCCATACCGTTGTAATCAAGGTAATCCAGTATTTTCTGAAGCGCCACGACCGGCGGAATCTCATCGTATTTTTCGTAGGGTTGCCATTGGCGTACGTGGAGTTCCTCTTCTGTTGCTTGTGGATTGGCAGCCAGAGTTACTCCGATATGATACAGACTTTCTAAAGTACGTACCGAGGTTGTTCCCACGGCAATGGCACAGGCGTTATGGCCGATCAACTTCCGGAGGGTCGAACGTGAGACGGAAATGTATTCCGTATGCATTTCGTGTCCTTCAATTTCTTCACTTTTTACCGGTTTGAATGTTCCTGCTCCCACATGCAATGTCAGTTCTTCCAGATCGACTCCTTTTTTCCGGAGAGTATCCAGTACCCGTGGTGTAAAGTGAAGTCCTGCTGTCGGGGCGGCTACGGAACCTTTTATTTTTGAATATACCGTTTGATAAGTCTCCTTGTCGCTTTCCTGGGTTTCCCGGTTCAGGTAGGGCGGGATGGGCAACTCTCCGAAAACCTCTAAGATATCGGCAAAGGTGACTTCGGAATTATTCCAAGAGAAGTCTACCCAGTGGCTTGTTCCCCGGCATTCGCCACGTGTGGCGGTAAGTGTGAGCGGATGTCCCTTTACCGTCAGTTCTCTGTGGAGCGGGCCCTCTTTCCATTTCTTCAGGTTGCCGATCATGCAGAGCCATGCTGCATGTTCCGTTTGCTGAAAGTTCAGTGCGTAGTCATTCGGTTGGACAGGCTCGAGGCAAAATACCTCTATCAGTGCTCCTGTTTCTTTACGGAAGTGGAGGCGGGCCTGAATGACTTTCGTGTTGTTGAATATCATCAGGCTGTCTTTGGCGAGGTATTTGGGAAGAGAGGTAAACACGTCTTCGGTTACTGCACCTTGACGGTATACGAGCAGTTTTGACTGGTCACGTACGGGAAGGGGAAATTTGGCGATACGTTCCTCCGGCAGGGGATAGTTGTATTCGCTAATACGGATATGTTTAGGGTTTTCTTTCATCTTTTCTTTCATTGCGATCGCAAAAGTAACTATATTTGCCCTAAATTGTAGTTTGTAAACGGTAAATTGTAAATAGAAAAATGAAAATAGGTGATAAAGTGCGCTTTCTCAGTGAAGTAGGCGGGGGAATTGTGAAAGGTTTCCAGGGAAAAGACATTGTGTTGGTGGAAGATGCGGACGGATTTGATATCCCGATGCAGGTTCGTGAGTGCGTGGTGATTGAAACGGACGACTATAACATAAATAGAAAACCGGCTGCGGCTCCTAAAAAGGCTGAAGAACCTGCCAAGCCCGTCAAACCGGAAATTCCTGTTCTGCAGCGTCAACCGGAAATGCGGGGTGGGGATGTTCTGAACGTTTTTTTAGCTTTCGTGCCCGAAGATGTCAAGGCTATCAGCAGCACTGCTTTCGAGGCTTATCTGGTGAATGATAGTAATTACTATCTTTATTATACTTACCTCAGTGCTGAAGGCAAGGCTTGGAAAACTCGCTCTCACGGATTGGCAGAGCCTAATACGAAGCTGTTTCTTGAGGATTTTGCCAAAGACGTATTGAATGAATTGGAGCGTGTTTCCATACAGTTTATTGCTTTTAAGGACAGCAAGACTTTCTCTGTGAAACCGGCGGTCAGTGTGGAGCTTCGTATCGATACGGTAAAGTTCTATAAACTGCATACTTTCCGTGAATCGGATTTCTTTGAAGAGCCGGCATTGATTTATGATATCATAACAAATGATGTTCCGGCTAAGCAGGTGTATGTTTCGGCCGAAGAAATACAGGCGGCTCTGTTGCAGAAAAAAGATGTGGAGAAACCTAAATCACAGCCGATCGTGAAACGGGGTGTTTCCAATGGTATTGTGGAGGTAGATCTGCATATCAATGAATTGTTGGATGATACTCATGGTATGAGTAATGCCGAGATATTGAATTATCAGTTGGATAAGTTTCGTGAGGTGATGGAACGGTATAAGACAAAGCGCGAACAAAAAATAGTTTTCATTCACGGTAAGGGAGATGGAGTACTCCGCAAGGCCTTACTCGATGAGTTAAAGCGCAAATATAGCACTTGCCGTTATCAGGACGCTTCTTTTCAGGAATATGGTTTTGGAGCTACATTGGTAACTATCCGTTAGGTTTCGTTACGAAGTAATGATAGAAAAAAAGGTGCCGACGCATAAAACTGTCGACACCTTTTTCACATTTATGTATTAATCAATTTACTTGCTCAGTTCAATGCCTTTATTCTTTAAAGTGATGTTCAGTAAAGCTGTGTATTTGGCATACTGTTCATCGGTGAGCGTTCTTTTCATCAATTTCAGGTTTCCGTAAACGGCGTTGTGCAACTTTGTTTCCTTATTTTTTCTGGCAACAGTAGCACGTCCCATCTGTTCTGTGAAATATTCACAGATATTGGAAACCTCTTCACTTTGTACTGAATTTAAATTCAGATACTGACTCAACTTATTTACGTTGATGTTTCCTTCCCATTTTGCAGTCGTAGGTTGGTTTCCTGCTGCAAAAGTCATAGCAGCCAGGCAGAATGCTGCCACGAATGTTAATCCTAATCTTTTCATAATACCTACTTTTTAATTGTTATACCTAAAAACTAATCCTAAAAACTAAATCTAATACCTATTGAAAACGTAGTTAAGCGCTTAATTTTTCTTTTTACCTATGCAAATATAAGAATATGTTTTATAGCATAAAAATAAAATAGGGATAAAGTGCATATTACACCTGCATTTATTGATGTACATCAATAAATGAGCATTAAAAAGTAGAAGATATGCCTTTAAATGTAATCTATTTGAAATACGTTTGCCTACACGGAACAGAATAGTGTCACAAGAAACGGTACGCTGAAATCTACAATAAAGCCATGAAAGATGGAAATTATGACAAATTCTTTTCCGCAATAGCGGGTAATGATGGGTAGAGTAGTATCCATGGTGGTAGCACCGCCTACGGAGATGGGAGCCAGCCGGCCGAAAAACTTCACGAAAAGTGAGGCACCTAACAGGGCTATAATTTCACGAAGAATATTCGATAGCAATGCAATCGTTCCTAATTCTGCCCCTTTATATTCGGTGATGAAGATACTGGAGAGGGAATAATAACCGAATCCGGCACCTACCGCCATACAATCTGTGGCCGAACGATGGGGCAGGAACAAGCTGGCAACAGCACATCCGGCTAACGTACCCAGTATTGTCATGACAGGTAGAAAGAGCAACCGTGGATTGAGCGAGCGGAAACTTTTCAAGGTATTCGGATCGTTACCGATACTGATTCCGACACAGAACATCAGGCCGCACAGGGCATAATAACTTAGATTGCTGTGAGTGAATTCATACGGAATCAGATGATATAACCCGCAAAAGGTTCCTACGATAAAGAATGAAACGATAATGAGACTCCCTTTCATTGCTTCGCCTCCTTATTCCTTATATATACAAGGTACCACAGTCCCCATGCTGCCAGTACGCTTCCGGCAACGGCGGCGAATGTGATGGCAAGAGCTTCCAGGCCGATGGCATGCAGGCTCCTGATGATCGTTTCGTTTCCTCCTACGTCGATGCCTAATAGAAAAAGCAGCAGCCATATCAGTAGGGTGATCACTTTATGAATCCACAAAAGACGTTTGCTCCGCAACAGATAGCCGACGAGCATTCCTGTGAGCATTATTCCGATAATAGTAAACATGATTTCCGTACTTTTAGGCTGCAAAGATAATGTTTTCTTATGGTGTAGGCAGTGTAAGGTTCATTCTTTGACCGATATTTTTTATCGTTCGTCATACTTTTCATCTGTGAGATTGATCTTTACGCTTGTTTCTGTGCTGATGCTCACGATTCCGAGTCCGCCGTGCACATTACTGGCAAAGACAATCGGTTCCATGATGGTTTCATCGTACACATCGGAGTCGATTAGATTCAGTGCTTTAAAATACAGAAAATCCGTTTCGTTGATACTGAGCAGCCGGACGTGGCAATCGCTGATTTTCCGTTTGACAGTGTGAGGCGGAAAGAGATCCGGCCACTCTTCATAACTTGTAGCATAAACTGTCATCGTATAACTTTGTCCGGCGAAGCGGCTGTTATCGAATACTCCATAGATGTTTTCTGCTTGTTCGAACAGGTCGTTGTCATTTCCCGACATGGATGGGTGTCCGTCAGTAAGGACTACATCTTCGCGAGAAAGCATTCGAAAGTTCTGGCTGGTAAGTATTGTGTCTTTTAGTTCGGGACTGAAAATGGTAGCGTAGATCGTGTTACGGCGATCCAGAACGAGCCGGTAATAATTCCTCGTATTATCAGTGCGGTCAGAAAATGTGATACGGTAACGCAGGCGGTTTGTATAATAGTTGTCGTACTCATTGACCGGGACGGTTGCTGTGTCTACCCGTACGATGGGCATTGGTGGCTGTGGGACAATTACTTCTGCCCAAGCATGATGGACACTGTCTCCGGTCATGGCATCGATACGTACTTTGTCTCCAGGGTGGAACTTTGTGGTAATAAGAAAGCGTTTCTGAAGGGAGGTAAATTCCCCTTCGGGCATCGGCAATGCTTCCGGAGTCTCTACCAATGCGTCATTCACCCGGATCTCTACGCTGGCGTCAGTGACGTGGCTGATTACATTCTGCCCGCTTTTATTGAGATAGAGCACATTGTTTGTGCTGTCGGCATTAATGAGTGCGTTCATTATCAGCTTGGGCGGGTTGGCTTCTTTGTTAAAAGGGATTTCATTTTCACAACTGCTGATGAATGTCGATAGCAGAAAAAGAAGCAACAGGTTCTCTCTTTTTATCATAATGCTTAGAATTTATAAGTGTAAGTGACGGAAGGAATACAGGGTAATATGGTCAGCTTGGTTATTTTCCGTTTCCCGGGTATATATTGATAGTAGACTTTCCCATTTTCCTGATTTTTGATATATGTGGCGTATCCACCGCTTCCGTTACTGTATACCAAGGTCGGATTCATTGCATTATAGGCGTTGTAAAGGCTGATGTTCCAGGTACGGATACCGTGTTTGGTCTTTTTATTGAAATTGACACCTATGTTGAGGCGGTGACTGGCGGGAAGCCTGTAGTTATTGCGATGTTCAACGTAATCTTCCTGCCGGACAAAATTTTCTCCGGGACGGATTACAGCCGTTACCTCTTCGGGAATGGTAGCTGTTCCACCGGTAGCAAATATCCATGAAACTCCTATGTCGATCCGGTTATTGAATTGATGATTGGCTACTAAGGTGAGATTATGCCTCCGGTCATACTTATAGGGAAATCGTATTCCATTATTGATACTGCCCGGAGAGAACTTACGATCGCTTTTCGCCAGTGTGTAGGCTATCCATCCGGTTGTTTTTCCGGTAGCTTTCTGTACCATGAACTCTATTCCCATGGAGCGCCCTTTTCCCATTTCTACCTTGTTCTCCCAGCCGGAAGAAGATCCTAAGAAACTGACTCCTTCTTTATATTCCAGAACATTACGCATTTGCTTGTAGTAACCTTCTACAGAAAACTCCCATCCTTTCAGGCCCGTATAATAACTTCCCAATGAATATTGATGAGCTTGCATCGGTTTGATTTTGCTGGTTACGGGCACCCACAGGTCTGTCGGCATGGAGATGGGAGTTGATGAAAGCAGATGTATATACTGGCTCATTTTGGTATACGACGCTTTCAATGCGATGTCTTTATTCAATTGATAACGGGCGGATACACGGGGCTGTGCGGAGAAATAACTCTTTTTCTGCACATAAAATGTGGATAGGTGTAAACCGATATTCATGCGCAGGCGCGAACCGATATCGAAATTGTCTTCTATGTATGCTGATATTTCGTGTGCCCAGACTGTACTATTGGAGATACTGTTGTAGGTGGTATCCTGTGCAATGTCGCCCTCTTCCTTTTCTGTGATTTTGGAGGTTGCCACTTCCGGGTGAAAATTGTGGCGGAGGTAACCTGCACCGAATTTGATGTGATGCGTGGGAGTCGGATTGTAATCGAAATCCATTTGATAATTCCAGTCGCGGATACCGGAATGATAGTTGGCAAGGTAGCTGTTTTCGTTTACTGTATTGCCAACCCAGTTGCTGCTGTATGTGCCGGAGTTGGCATCCATTTGATATTTGTTGTAAGCGATGGTGGTGTTGCAGAACAATTTCTGGTTGAAGATATAATTCCAGCGGACGGATGCAACAGTGTTTCCCCAGTCGAGCGACATTTTATTTTCATAGGTGTTGCCGAAATCATAATCATTGCCCCATGTGGTGGTAGAAAATACACTTTTACTTTTGAAAGAGTAATGATCTTTTCCTTTATAAAAACTGAGAAAGAGACGGCTTCGGTCTGAAAATTTGTGGTTGACCTTTGCGTTGATATCGTAGAAATAATAACTCATTTTGTCATCTTTGGGCATAAAAGGTTTGGCTACCAGATCTATATAAGAGCGTCGTGCCGAAAGATTGAAGGACGTTTTGTCTTTGATGATAGGACCTTCCAATTGTAGTTTGCTTGCGAGCAGTCCTACGCTGAGCGTACCATGAAATTTCTTCATGTCTCCGTCGTTGCTACGTACGTCTACTACTGATGAAAGGCGGCCGCCAAAACGTGCAGGAAAGGAACTTTTGAAAAATGTTACTTTTTTTACGGCTTCCGGTGTAAAAACCGAGAAGAAACCGAATAGGTGATCTACATTGTATATGGGTATTCCATCCAGAAGAATCAGATTTTGATCCGGACCGCCGCCACGTACGTACAATCCGGCCGAACCCTCGACTCCAGCTTGTACTCCCGGCATCAACTGGATGGTTTTCATTACATCCGCTTCTCCTAAAGCACCGGGTGTATTCTTTATTTGTGCCATCGGGATTTCTATGGCTCCCATTTGTGTGGCAGTAATCCCTGCTTCTGTCTTGTCGGATACAATCACTACTTCTTCCAATTGGTTATTGTCTTGCATGAGGACGTTGAGTACTGTGTCTTTATTCAGTGCCAGCGTGTGATGCTGGGTTTCGTATCCCAAATAAGAGAAACTGAGTTCTGTTTCTCCCATGGGCAGGGTGATGCTGTAAAAGCCGTAAGGATTGGTAGTAGTGCCTTGTTTGTGACGACTCTCAAGGATGTTAGCGCCAATCAACGTCTCGGCGGACGTCCCGTCTGTCACATATCCGCTGATTGTGAACTTGCGGCTTACCGGCTTTTGTTTTTTCTTTTGCAGAAGAATGTGCCGTCCGGCAATCTGATAACCTATCGGTTCATTCTTAAAAGCTTGGTCGAGAATTTCCCGTATCGTCTTTTGTTTTACTTCGAGTGTGATGCGGCGGTTGATTTTCACCTCTTCACCGTAGATGAATGAGAAGCCGGTAGAATTTTCCAAGTATTTGATAAATTCTTCAAGGCTGGCATTACGAATGCTGAATGATAATTGGGTATCGTTTTTTTGCGCTTGCATTTGTAATGAGAAAAAAAGTATTCCGCATGTCAGAATCAGATTCTCGACATACAGGGGTATATGAGATTTGTTCATATTTTCTTGTGAGTGGCTTGTTTTATAAGTCCGTGCATTCATGTGCCGGTCGGGATGTCTGGTGTGATATTACCATGATCCGGTGGCACATCAATTGATTGTTATTCCTTTATCGGTTTGTTTATATTTGAAATCCCTTCCTTGTTGCAACAGATACAGAATGTCTTCCAGGCTTTCTCCATCGGTAAATTTGGCAGTAAGCCGGTAGTTGCGCAGCTTCTCATTTTCTATCTTTATTTTTACTCCGAATGAGTTGCTCAACTCCCGTACGATTTCCTGCAGAGGGAGATGATTGAAAATGAATATACCGTTTTGCCATGCGATTTCTTCAGAAACATTCTTCTCTGCTTCACGGGTCAGACTTTCTTTCTTCTTATTATATATGGCGCTCTCGTTGGGACGTAGTACGATGCCTTCCGGATGACTGGCGGTGCTTACGGCAACGGATCCTTCGAAAAGAGTTGTCTTTACTTCCGGATCACCGGGGTAGGCTTCAATATTGAAGTGTGTGCCCAATACCCGTACTTTGACAGCTTCGGCTTGCACGATGAACGGGTGCTCTTTGCTTTTGCTCACTTCGAAATAGCCTTCACCTTTTAGCGTCACTTTACGATGTTTGCCGCGAAAACGTTCCGGATAAGTGAGTGAAGAAAAATGGTTTAAAGTCACTTCTGTTCCATCCGGCAGTTTTACGTTTTTGCATTCGGTCAGAGTGGAGATCGTATACAGGCCGACCGGGAGCATGTATTCATAGACGACCCATCCCATTGTACAGAATAATGCCACGGTGGCAGCTATTGCGAAAACGCGCACTTTACGCATGCTCAACATGCGTTGTTCTTTTTGCGGAAGCCGTTTTTTTAGCAATGCGTAACTTTTTTCTGCCGAAAAGCGTCCTCTGGGCGAACGGGTGGAGGCGATGAGCTTTTCCAGTATTTTTTCTGCTTCTGTTGCTGTATATTTCATTGTTTTCTATTTGGGTATCAGTTCGATAGACATTTTTGATGTTTGTCCGCCTTCCCATAAAGGTGTACAGACTATCTGGATGATTTCCCCTTTAATGGCCTTTCCCGGAAAAAGTGTGATAGTGGCTTTGGCTTCTTTCTTTCCGGCTTTTATTATTAACCGGTCATTATTTAGCTTGCACACCACGCCTATTCCCGGTATAGCAGACCGGTTGATACTTAATTTAACTTCTCTATCCTCTTTCTTTTTATCAACGGCAATCACTTTTACTTCTATTGTTTCTTCTTTGTCACTTTTGCTGTAGAAGTGAGATTGCATAGAATGCTCGAAGCCTACATAGTCGGTAGGGTAGTTCTTGTTTTTGTCATCACATGCCAATAATAAGAGGCTTACTAACAACGCTACGGTTGTTTGAAAATAGAATCGTTTCATACGTTAGTCTAATAAATAATAAACATTGTTCATTGATAAAGACAGTGGGACGATGATAATTCCCTATCCTTTATCTCTAAATAAATGTTAATCTATTTCGACAGACATAATCATCTCTTTCAATCGCCCGGTGGCTTTCTGCAATTGGGCATCTACTGTTTTAGTACTGATACCTAATTCTTCGGCCACTTGTGCATAGCTCTGTTTTTCTTCCCGTATGCGGATAAATACCTCCCGGCAACGCTCAGGCAGACGGTCCAATGCTTTTACATAGCGGGCGAACAACTCTTCGCTGATAAGTTCGTCTTCGGGGCTATAGTCGCTTTCCGGCGATTCGGGAAGTTCGTTGTCGGTATAAGCACTTCGGCGCATTTCCTTCTCCAGATAGTTGAGGGAAGCATTCTTGGTGATAACAAAGCAATAGTCTTCAATATTTCTGACTTCGGGCAATGTGTTGCGTTGCTCCCAAAGTTTTAGGAAAATATCGAGTACGATTTCCTGTGACCATTCCTCCCGTTTTACGTAATAGTAGGCAATACGAAACAGGCGGTCGTAGGTTAAATCGTAGAATTTGCGGAATGCGGTCTGAGAGTCCCATTCCTTCATTTGTCGCAATAGCTTTCGTACTTCGGATTCGGTCATGGCTCTTTCTACTCCTCTATTTTGAGCAGGTCGCTCATGATACTGTCGGATATGAATATCCCTTCCCGCGTAAGGCGCAAGGCATTGTCTTTCTCGATTAACTTCCCGTTTTTAAGGGATAAGGCAGCCGAGTCGAGGCAATATTGCCACAATCCGGTACCGAATTCTTCTTTTAGTTTCGCGAGAGGAATGCCCCAACAAGTGCGTAATGAGGTAATGATAAACTCATTGTATCGTGTCACTGTGTTCAGATCTTCCGTCTCGTAAATTCGTTTCCCGTTTTCTATGCCGTTTATATAATCATTCAGTGAAGCTATGTTCCATTCTCGTTCTTGGCGGTTGAAAGAGTGCGCTGACGGTCCGCAGCCTAAATAAGGAATGTTTTTCCAATATGCCGTATTATGCTGCGAGTGATATCCGGGGCGGCTGAAATTGGATATTTCGTAATGCTCATATCCGGCGGTCGTTAATTGGTCAATAAGTTCGGAAAAGAACCCGACACTGCTTTCCTCGTCTACTTCGCTGATACGATGCTGCTGTAACATATTATACATGGGGGTACCTTCCTCATATATCAGATGATAGGCCGATATATGTTCCACATTCAAGGCGATAGCCTGCTTCAGATCGTATTTCCAACTTTCTGCTGTTTCTCCGGGGAGTCCGTAGATGAGGTCGATACTTATATTTTGGAATCCTGCTTTCCTGCAATGCTCTACGGCTGCGATGGCTTGCGGGGCGGTGTGACGTCGCTTAAGCAATTTCAAAGTTTTCTCATTGAAAGTCTGTATCCCCATGCTGATACGGTTGAAAGGCAGGGTGGCAAGCATCCGTGTATACTCCGGAGTAAGGTCGTCGGGATTGGCTTCAAGGGTAATCTCGCGTACCTGCTTCATACCATAAACTCTTTCGATTGTTTCGAAAATCTGTAAGAAGTCTTCTTGTGTTAGTTGCGATGGAGTACCTCCTCCTAAATAAATTGTCTCGATGGGGGCACCTTGCAGATAGTCCCGGCGTATTTCCAATTCCCGGCAAAGGGTTTGGATATATCGTCCTTTGAATTCACTGAGGGTAGTGGAATAGAAATCACAATAAATACAACGGGTTTTACAAAAAGGGATATGAATGTAGATACCTGCCATAATCCGGTTATGTTGTTTACTTTTGCAAATGTAAGACTTTAGGTTCAGAAATCGGTTATCGCTTCTGCTTATTTATGTGAACGCTGTAATTTAGTACATTTATTGTGGATAAGGTATTGGAAGAAAAATCTCTTATCATTCGGTATAAACTTCCTGTTGGTAGGTAGAAAGCTTTTATTCTTTCCTACTTGCTTACTACTTAACTACTCAACTACTTACTACTTAACTACTTAATAACCATTTATTTACTGTTGGTTATGAATTGTTCAGGCTCTAAACTGTTTCTTCTCCTTTCAATCCTTTTAAGTATTCCGATGGCGATATTCCGAATTCCTCTTTAAAACATTGCCTGAAATAGACCGGACTGTTTACTCCCACCTTGAAAGCTATTTCAGAAATGGTATATCTACCTTCCAGTATCAATTTTTCTGCATTCTTCATTTTTATTTTCCGTACATATTCATTTGTTGAAATTCCGGTCAAGGCTTTCACTTTTCGGTAGAGAGTAGATTTGCTCATGCATAGTTTGTCTGATAGATAGGCTACGTCTATTTTTTCCGATTGCAGATTATCTTCAATGATTTGCGTTATCTTTTGTATGAACTCGTCATCCAGTCGGTTCAGAGACTCATGGAGCATTATACATTTATCAGAATTTATATTTAAGTTGGAGTTAAACTGATTGGCTAATTTTCTGCGGGATTCCAATAAGTTGTAGATACGGCTTCTCAATAAACTTGCACTAAATGGTTTTGTCAGATAAGAGTCGGCACCTGCCTGATAACCTTCCTCTTTATTCTGCAAAGAGTCTTTTGCGGTAAGCATTATGACTGGGATATGACTTGTACGTACATCTTCTTTTATGATTTTACAGAAAGTGATACCGTTCATTCCGGCCATCATGATATCCGTTACTATAATGTCGGGGATATGTGCGATGGCGGCACGGCAACCGGCTTCTCCTTCGCTTGCGGTTACTACATCAAATGAGTCGGAGAATGATTCTGATATATATTCGCATATATCAGAATTGTCTTCTACCACCAGCAAGATTGGTTTTTCGCAAGAAATATCATCAGTGGGCACTACCTCTGCCGATTCTATTTCCGTATTGCCTTTCGGGGCCTTTTCACCAGAATCTGTATGTAGGGCATTGGGGTATATGTTATGCATAATAAGAGAAAAGTAGAAGCTGCTCCCTTCACCCGGAACGCTTTCCGCATATATTTCTCCTTGATGTAGTTTGGCAAGGTTTTTAACTAATGCTAAGCCGATACCGGTACCCGATGCCTGGCGGTCACTTCTGGCCTGATAATATCTTTCGAAAATATGTGGTAATTCATCTGCGGATATACCTTGCCCCGTATCAGAAACTTTGATTTCTACATAGTCCGTATCATTTTTTCGGGTAGTATAGAGTGAGATATTGATATAACCTTTTTCAGTATATTTGGCGGCATTGGAAATTAGGTTATCAAGTATCATAGTTACTATTTCTCTGTCGAAATAGAGCGAAAGCGGTTCAGGCTCAATTGTTATGTTAAATTCAACTTCTTTATTCAAGTTCAGTTCTTTATATCTCAGACTGACCTCTGTAACCAGTGCAGCAAGATTGTCTTTACTCACACAAAGTTTTTTATTTTGCGTCTCTGTTTTACGGAATTCAAGTATCTGATTAATCAGGTTTAAAAGCCGAATAGCACTGTTGTGAATGATAGATATTTTCTTACGTTGATGTGGAAGCAGTTCTTTGTCTTCCTGAAAATCTTCCAGTGGTCCCAGAATTAGGGTTAACGGGGTGCGTAATTCATGAGTGATATTGGTATAAAAGCGTAAACGTTCGTTGTTAAGTTCCTGTTCCTGTTCATGATTCTTCTTTTCCAGTTCATAAAAACTTTGCATATCTACTTTTTTCTTATAAAGATTAAGAAGATAGAAAATGATATATCCTGCGAGAATAAAATAAAGCACTTTTGCCCACCATGATAGCCAGATGGGGGGAGTAATGTGAATAGGAAGAATATTGATCTCGCCAGACCATTTCTGATTATGTATCCGTGTTTTCACTTGAAATTCATACTCTCCCGGTGGAATGTTGTGGAACATTACCGTATTTTCGTTGACGGTGTACCATGAGTCATCAAAACCTTTCAAACGGTATGCGTAATCTATCCAATTAGCTTGAGAATAATCAAGAACGCTATATGCCAGATTAAAAGTGTTTTGTTTGTAAGTTAGTTGTATGGTTTCATTGTTTTGGCCATAAAAGTTTATAGTGTTATTATCTTTATGTGCGGATTGTTCTTCGAATATTTTCATCTCGGTGATGATGACAGGAGATACCTCACGGTTACTTAATACGGTAACCGGATCAAAATAGCGGGCACCATTTATTGAGCCGAAATAAATGATACCATTTTCATCTTTTGTTACGGCTGCGCTGGAGAAATTGCCTATTGGCGTTTTGTCGAAATAGTTGTAGTTTATGAATTGTCCGGTTGCCGTGATATAGCAACTGATACCTGCATTGGTGCTAAACCAGATGTTACCCTCACCATCTTCGGTAATGGCGCGAATATAGGAGTTGTAAATGCCGTCTTGCCGGTTATAAACTTTGTATTCGTGAATTTTATTGGCTGGGAAACAGACTAATCCATCGCCTGTCGCTATCCAGATTCTACTCTCAGAGTCTCTGAAAATATAATTTATGCTATTGGAACAGAAGCCGTTGTATTCATTGAAATGACAGATGGATTTCATTTCGTTGGTGAGGATGGATAATCCTTGTCCGAAGGTACCTATCCAGATTCTTCCTTTTGTATCTTGAATGAGGCTGCGTATGGTATTTTCTGGAAGAGAAGAATTCTCAGTGGTATAATGCATTATGTTTTCATAAGTTTGAGTGTTAACAATAAATATTCCCGAACTGGTTCCTATCCACATATTGTTTTTGTTGTCTTCATAAAAACAACGGGCGTCACAGGAAGAGATCTCTTTAAGGCTGGCATGGGAAAAGTTTTTTTTATTATGATCGTAGATATCTATACCACCCATGAAGGTTCCTATCCATATATTGTTTTGAGAATCGCAATATTCGCTTATAATAGAATTATGGCTCAGTTTCCCATTTTCTTCGTTATAGATGACCGTGCGATTGTCTTTTTCAAAGACATTGATTCCCCCTCCGTCAGTACCGATCCATAACTTATTGTCTTTGTCTGTACATAAACTCAATACGATCCGATTACTAAGACTGTTTTTATAATCTTTAATTGGAGAATAGCTGTGGCTTTTGAAAAAAGGCGGAGTGTGGCCTATAAAATTAATACCGCCCCCATAGGTGCCTATCCAGATGTTTTTGAAAGAATCTTGAAATAAACACCTCGCTGTCGGATTGGATAAACTATAATTATTGCTTCCCACTGTGAGATGTTCCAGATTAAACTGATTTTGCGGGAGGAATAATTGTTGCTTGATATCTACGATAAAGATACCGTTTAGTTCGGTGGCCATCCAGATTTTTTTATTATCCATTTGCCGGATATCGAAAACTGTAGACGTTGAGGGAATATTGGCTATTTGATTTATGGAGAAAAATTGTTCTGTTTGGGTGTCGAATAAAGCAGCTCCCCTTTCAGTTCCTATCCATATATTGTCGGTACTATCTTTGTATATGCAGTGAACATGATTTCCGGGTATACCGTTTTTATTGTCGGGATTATACTTGAAATTCTTTACACGTTTGGTTTTCAATGAAACAATACTCATTCCATGTTCTACGTGGCCAATGTATATTTTTCCATTACCGTCTTCTACTACCGTCCAAACATTGTTGGATGGTAAATTGGGCAAAGTCGTGGTATTGTAATGAGTAAATTCTCCGGTGTTCTTATTGAAGTATTCTATTCCCCTATGATAAGTACTGAGCCATAAATTGCCGTCACTTGCAGGTGAGATATGTGTAACGTCGTTTGTGATGAGGCTATTAGGATTGGAGTCGTCATGTGTAAATACGGTTAATTCATCTTTTTCATAATTGTATGCATTCATGCCCGCCCGTTGAGTTGCTATCCAGATAATCGGTTCTGTAGGATCGGCATAGATACTGTTAAGTTCATTACCACTAATATGGTTCGTGTGTTTGTAATAGTTAATGAAACGGTTGCCGTCAAATTTATTGAGCCCTTCCTCGGTGGCAAACCACAGAAAACCGTCTTTATCCTGAGTGATGTTTACAACACTGTTATTCGATAAGCCTTGTTCTATTCCCAATTGTTTGACATAATAATTTTGAGAATATAGAAAAGAGGAGAAAATAAGGACGAGACTTGTCAACAGGCTTTTCATCATTTGCATATGTGTTTGGAAATAAGTACTTAACTTCTTTAATTATTGACCGTCAAATATACTATTTAATTTCTATTTCGCTGATGATAAAAACTTCTTTGCACGATTCACTGTCTATATTTGAATGATTTGGTATGTTTCAGGGGCGCGATGGGGATGAATCTGATTTCTGAAAGACCGATTCATTTTGTATGCACGATTTAGCGCTTATCGTTGCACGATTTTTGGTCTATTGCTTTGCTGTTAAATACATAGATTTGCAATAATAAAACAGAGGGTGAGGGAGATTAGGTGATCTTGGATTTAAGATAAACTGTTTTGGACAACGCTTTGTTTGAATAAATTGTTTCACTTTAATTTTAATATGTATGAAAAAGAGTTTAGCACTATTGGGGAGACTGACCGGCATTTCTCCTGTAAAAGACATTTGTCCTGTACCGAAATCCGATAGAGATTTCTCTATTGAAGGAGTTGTGATTGAACAGACTGAGCTGTATAATAAAAAAAATGAATCGGGAATTGATGTTTCTGACCTGAATACAGGCATTTGCATTATGTACACTGAGAATATTGATAATATGATAATGTCAGTGAAAATAGTAAACAATATAAATATCTAATACAAATATGACCTTTAAAAAAATACTCATATATCTCGCCTTGGTTTTGCCGCTATGTTTGTCTGCACAAAATTATGCTGATTATAAACTATATGCTTCATATGACTTTGAACAAGGCGTGATCGACAGACAGGCTAATACAAGCTTGGAGTTGAAAAATGGTGCCAGGATTGTGGAAGACGCTGTCCGTGGAAAAGTTCTTTATTTTAGTGGCGATAAGCGTCAACATGCTGTAATGGTGCCCGCACCTGTTATGGGAGACACAATGTCCCTTTCTTTTTGGTATAAGCGTAGTTCACGGGATGATTCTAAGGTTAGTTGGAAACAGATCTTTGAATTCTATAATTCCGTTGACGGTAGCAATATTTATTTTATGCCTGTATATGGATTTGATGATTCGCTAAGTGGTGTTGTTTGCGATGCCAGAACATTCAATTCGGGTGTTTGGGAACCGTTGTACGGTCCGTGTATAGATGCGAATGATGCGTGGCATCATGTTGTCTTAGTAGTACACGAAACCTCTTGGAGTTATTATCTGGATGGTGAGAAAGTGGGAACAAAGAATATTTTTGTCTCTTTATCTCTTATGAATCTGACACATCTGTTTTTTGGAATGAATCCTAACCGTGAGCTACATCCGTCGACTGGTTCGATAGATGATATTAATATTTATCATTATCCGTTGAGCCAGAGTCAGGTTTCCCAAATATATGCAGGTGAAGCTATCACGGAACCACTTGGAGAAGGGCCTCTTACCTTTCATTTTGATAATAATTTGAATGAAGAAGGCAGGCGTATAACTCTTGATGGCTTTAAATATTCATTTGTTCGTGACGGTCAAAGAGGGCCGGCCGTAAAAATAGATGCAGGGGGACAACTGAATTTCTCTGATAATATCTTATCTAACGGTTCGTCAACCATAAACTTTTTGTATAAAAAAGAATCGATTGGTGCCACCGATGATGGAAAATATATCTATCAGGCTTCAAAAGACGATGACAACAGCTATGGTATTAAAATAAAAGTCGATGGTGATGCGGCTTACCTTGTACTGGAAACGATAAAGAATGGTGTAAAGAATGAAACAGTAAGCCAGGAAAAACTTGAATCTGATGAATGGAATGCCATAAGTATTTTCTACTCCATGACTGCCCAGAATAATATGCGAATTTATCAGAATGGCAAACAAATCATTGTAAACGCAGGGGTGGAAACTTATAGTTTGGGATTGAATCAGTGGAGCTTGGGAAGTACCACTGCTTCAAAAAGTGCAGGTGGGCTTTATGATGAATTCGTAGTGGAAAATTATGCAATGAGACCGGACGGGGTAAACGAATATTATAAAAGTAATCTTACTTCCTTAAGTATAACTGTTGATTTTGCCAATAAACATCAAACTATACGTAATTTTGGTGCTTCCGATGCTTGGGATGCCGACGTATTAGGTAAGTACTGGCCCGAAGAAAAAAAGAATCGGCTCGCGGAACTGCTTTTCAGCAAAGAATTTGATAACGAAGGAAATCCTAAGGGGATCGGATTGTCTTGCTGGAGGTTTAATATCGGTTCGGGGTCTGCGGAGCAGGGCGAAGAAAGCAAAATAGCGGGACTCAGTAAGCGTACTGAATGTTTCATGAATCCTGATGGTACTTACAATTGGGAGAAACAAAAAGGACAACAATGGTTTCTCAAGAAAGCTGTACTGGATTATGAAGTAGAAGATATTGTCGGTTTCATGAATTCTCCCCCCGTATATTTTACTAAACACGGATATGCTTTCAATCAGGAAAACGGATGGGATTATATTCTTGCATCTGATAAATACGATAATTTTGCATCGTTTACTGCCGATGTCGTAGAGCATTTTGATAAGGAAGGTATTCATTTCGATTATATCAGCCCGATAAACGAACCGCAATATCAATGGGGACCCGGAGGTGACGGATGGGCCGGTCAGGAAGGATCGCCTGCTACTGACCAGCAAATTGCAGATGTTACGAAAAGTATGAGTAGGGTATTTGCTTCCAGAAAGCTCACAACGGAAGTGTCTATTGCAGAAGGCGGTGCGATTGGTAGCTTAATAGCTCAAATACCGAAATTCTGGGGTAACGAAGAACCGGATATGAAAGTAGGTGGGCTGCCGAATGTTTCTTATGTGGCATCCGGCCATAGTTATTGGAGCGACCGTAATCCGGAAGATATGTATAATAGCCGTGTACATCTTCGGGAAGTAATGGAGGCGACAGATGACAAGCTCGAGTATTTTCAGACCGAATACAGTCTTTTAGACGGCGGTTATACTTGGGGACATCCTGGTGGCATAGTAGGAAACTTTCGTGAGATAGAGTGTGCAATAGCCCTTGCCCGTATGTTGCATGTCGATTTATCAGTGGGTAATGCTACCGGATGGCACTGGTGGACTGCTTTCAGCCAAGGAAAACATTTGGGAGAAAGCCGCTTTGCATTGCTTGAGACGATGACAACAAAAGATATGACAGATGGTTTTTACAACGATACAAAACTTCTTTATACACTTGGGCAGTACTCCCGCTTTGTACGTCCGGGAATGAAACGGGTGGAGGTAAATCGTTCTGATAATTTAAGCGTCATAGCAGCGCTGAGAAATGATATGTATTCTGCATATATTGATGAAGAAACCAATCAGGTTATTATTGTTGCGGCAAATTCAAAGATCACTCAAAGCAGGATTGAGTTGGCAGTAGAAAATCTGCCTGTATCTGCTAATAGCGGTTTAGAATTTACTCCTTATATTACTTCTGATAATGATGATATGAGAGCTTATCCGAAAATCAAGGAAGGGGAAACATTTATCTTGCCTCCTCTTTCTATAGTAACATTTGTTTCGGAATCTACCGTTCCTTCTTCAATAACAGAAGAACCAGAGGAGATAAATATCCATATTTATCCTAATCCTATCGTTGATGAAGCAACTGTCAACAGTAGAAATACGATACGAAATATCACAGTATATGATGTTTATGGAAAAGTAGTTTATCAGCAGGCAGGTATCAATGATAATATGTGCAAGTTGTTTTTGCCGGGATTGTCTGCCGGTATATATATCGCAAATATAGAAACTGATGAAGGCTATAGAATACAAAAGATCGTGAAGAAATAATTTTAAAGATGCGGTTTTAAAAAGAAACCGCATCTTTAGACACAAAAACAATAGGTATGAAAAGAAAATTAAGTGCATTGATATTGATAGTTCTATCAATATTTCTATCTGATGATCTATTTGCCGATCCGATGTTTGGAAAAAAAGAATTAATAACGGACGATTGGCAGTTCATCTTAAATGATTCTCCGGAGCTTCCTGACGCAAATCAGAATTGGTTAAAAGTTGACTTGCCGCATGATTGGAGTGTGCGAGGACAATTGAGTCCTACATTAGCCAGTTGTACGGGATATCTTCCCGGAGGAACCGGCTGGTATAAGAAAAAATTAAAAATAGCAGATGAATTAAAGGGTAAAAAGCTTTATGTATATTTTGAAGGTGTGTACAACAGGAGTGAGGTCTACATTAACGGACACTTATTGGGTAAACGTCCGAATGGTTGTATTTCTTTTATGTATGATATTACCTCTTATGTAAAGTATGATTCGGATAACATGCTTACGGTTAAGGTAGCTCATAGTCGGCGGGCTGATTCTCGCTGGTACACCGGATCTGGTATTTACCGGAACGTCTATTTGGTGGAGGCCAATCCTGTGCATATTGCTCAATGGGGAGTATATACTTATCCGAAGTCGGTAGCAAAAAAACAAGCTGTTCTTCATGTCGAAGTGGAAGTAGAGAACGAGTCGGACGTAAATTCTACTGTAACTGTAAACAATGAATTGATTGATACTGAAGGAAATACGGTGGCAAGGAAATCTGGGAAATTATCCATACAATCCGGTCTGAGTGAAAAGATCCGGTCTGATTTAAAAGTAAATGCCCCTCGACTTTGGGATATCGACCATCCCAATCTTTATCAACTGAAAACCACTGTTTCTAAAAATGGAGAAATCATTGGTGAAACAGTGACCAAAGCCGGTTTACGATCTTTCACTTTCGACCCTGATAGAGGATTCGCACTCAATGGCAACTGGATGAAAATGAAAGGAGTGTGCATTCATCATGATGCCGGAACTTTAGGAACGGTTGTTCCACGGGACGTTTGGAGGAAAAGGTTACTGAATCTGAAAGAGATCGGTTGTAATGCCATTCGTACGAGCCACAATCCGCAAGCTCCCGATTTATATGATTTATGTGATGAATTGGGGCTTCTGGTTTTGAATGAGGCTTATGATGAATGGGAGTTTCCTAAACGTAAGTGGATAGAAGGCTGGAACGTAGGCGTACCCGGATTTCAAGGTTCATACGATTTCTTTCGGGAGTGGGGTGAGAAAGATCTTGCCGATATGGTACAACGTGACAGAAATCACGCATCTGTATTTGCATGGAGCATAGGAAATGAGGTTGATTATCCGAACGATCCTTATTCGCATCCCATACTTGATGGAGATGGAGGTTTTACTCAGGCCATGTATGGCGGTTATAAAAAAGATGCACCCGACGCGATGCGTCTTGGGGATATAGCGAAAAGGCTTGTAAAAGTAGTAAAACAGTATGATATTTCTCGTCCTGTTACTGCTGGTTTGGCCGGAGTAGCGATGTCTAACGAAACGGAATATCCCGGTGCTTTGGATATTGCCGGATATAACTATACGGAAAGCCGGTATGATTCAGATCATTTAAAATATCCCGGTCGTGTGATTTATGGAAGTGAAAACCGGCACGATATGGAAGCATGGAGAGCGGTTAGGGATAAAGAACACATATTGGGGCAATTTTTGTGGACTGGTATCGACTATTTGGGGGAATCCGGCAGATGGCCTTCGCGTGGATTCTATTCGGGGCTTTTGGATTTTAGTGGAGAGATCAAACCGCGCGGTTATTTTCGTCAGGCACTTTGGTCGACAAAACCGATGGCTTATATTGGAACTTATCCCACTCCGGGAATGAGAAGCGGGAGTTTGATGAAAGATGTTTGGTCTGGGTTGGAGGCATTGAATAGCGGAAGCGGTTATATCGAGAAGACGCCTTCTATGGATGCGTGGCCCATCTGGAATTATATTGTCGGACAGTCTGTTCGTGTGGTTTGTTACACGAATGCTGCAAAAGCCAGATTGGAATTGAATAATAAAATTGTCGGCCAAACAAAAGATTATGATGATAATACGGGAATTATCTATTGGGATATTCCTTTTGAGTCTGGTAGATTGGAGGTGATAGGGCTGGATGTTAATGGCAATGAAGTCATACGTCATGCGATACAATCTTCAGGCCGGCCTTATGCATTGAAAATTGTACATCAGAATAATGTTATATCCAAAGATAAGGGGCTGGCTCAGGTAAGTTTAGAGGTGGTAGATGAAGAGGGTATTCCGGTGATGATTTCAGATGATGAAATAACGTGTCATATAGTTGGCCCTGCACGGCTTTTGGGATTGGAAGCGAGTAATAACTCTGATATGGGAGATTATACAGATCACGTTCAGCGTGTGTTTCATGGACGGTTGCTGGCATATATACAGGCTTCCGGAGCAGAAGGAATAATAAAAGTAAAATTCACATCCCCCTGGCTTAAGGAAATACAAACTGAAATTGCGACAAAATAGGATAATTGAATGCCTGTTTAAATTTCACATCCTTCGTAGAGGTTGTATGCCATGCACCTCTACAAAAAGTGGTCGTTCGGCATTTAACCTTTTTTACTCTGCGAACAGTTTCTTCCCGTTTTGTTTATTTCCATAACGTGTTACATAACATTGTTTAGTAACACAGTGCTCTTTGTTGCTTTTCCCCTTATTAATTCCTAATTTGCGCCACACTAAAATAATGGTATGCGAGAACATACTGAGTAATTCATTTAAATCTTATATATTATGAAGGTATATCAGACTAACGAAATTAAGAACATCGCCTTATTGGGAAGTTCTGGCTCTGGGAAAACCACTCTCGTGGAAGCAATGCTTTTCGAGAGTGGTGTTATAAAACGTCGCGGAACAATTGCCGCAAAAAATACAGTTAGTGATTATTTCCCTGTTGAACAAGAGTATGGCTACTCCGTTTTCTCTACCGTATTCCATGTAGAATGGAACAATAAAAAGCTGAATATGATAGACTGTCCGGGTTCGGACGACTTTGTAGGAGGCACAGTTACTGCACTTAATGTGACCGATACAGCAATTCTTCTTCTTAATGGCCAATATGGCATCGAAGTCGGTACACAGAATCATTTCCGTTACACTGAAAAATTGAATAAACCCGTTATTTTCCTTGTCAACCAGCTTGATAATGATAAATGCGACTATGATAATATCTTGGAACAGTTAAGAGAGGCTTATGGCTCAAAAGTTGTTCCTATCCAGTATCCTATTGCTACAGGTCCCGGCTTTAACGCCCTTATCGATGTTCTGTTGATGAAGAAGTATTCATGGAAACCCGAAGGAGGTGCTCCTATCATTGAGGATGTTCCGGCCGAAGAAATGGATAAGGCTATGGAATTGCACAAGGCGCTTGTAGAAGCAGCTGCCGAAAATGATGAGGGACTGATGGAAAAATTCTTTGAACAGGATTCATTGACCGAAGATGAAATGCGTGAAGGAATCCGTAAAGGGCTTGCGGCTCGTGGAATGTTCCCTGTCTTCTGTGTATGTGCGGGTAAGGATATGGGTGTACGCCGTTTAATGGAGTTTTTGGGTAATGTTGTTCCGTTCGTTTCTGAAATGCCTAAAGTAACGAACACCGAAGGCAAAGAGGTGGCACCCGATGCTAATGGCCCTACTTCCCTCTATTTCTTTAAAACCAGTGTCGAACCTCATATCGGAGAGGTGTCTTATTTTAAAGTAATGAGTGGAAAAGTGCACGAAGGCGATGATTTGGTTAATGCCGACCGTGGATCAAAAGAGCGTATGGCGCAGCTTTATGTGGTAGCTGGTTCCAATCGTATTAAAGTGGAGGAACTTTTAGCCGGTGATATCGGAGCTACTGTAAAATTGAAAGATGTTAAAACCGGTAATACGCTGGATGGTAAGGATTGTGATTATAAATTTAATTTTATCAAATATCCCAACTCGAAATATTCACGTGCCATCAAACCTGTCAATGAGGCTGATGTGGAGAAGATGATGAGTATTCTAAACCGTATGCGTGAAGAAGATCCGACTTGGGTGGTTGAGCAGTCTAAGGAATTGAAGCAGACGATTGTACACGGACAGGGAGAATTCCATCTGCGTACTTTGAAATGGCGCCTGGAAAATAATGAAAAACTTCAGGTGAAATTTGAAGAGCCGAAGATACCTTATCGCGAAACGATAACCAAGGCTGCCCGTGCCGATTATCGCCATAAAAAGCAATCCGGAGGTGCAGGCCAGTTTGGTGAGGTACATCTTATTGTTGAACCATACAAGGAAGGAATGCCTGTGCCGGATACTTACAAATTTAACGGGCAGGAATTTAAGATCAATGTAAAAGGTACTGAAGAGGTACCATTGGAATGGGGAGGAAAATTGGTTTTTGTCAATAGTATCGTCGGAGGTTCTATCGATGCCCGTTTTTTACCTGCTATCTTGAAGGGAGTGATGGCACGCATGGAGCAAGGGCCGTTGACCGGTTCGTATGCCCGTGATGTACGTGTGATTGTGTATGATGGAAAAATGCACCCGGTAGATTCCAATGAAATTTCTTTTATGCTGGCGGGACGTAACGCGTTTAGTGAAGCCTTTAAGAATGCCGGTCCGAAAATTCTGGAACCTATTTATGATGTGGAAGTATTTGTTCCGTCGGATAAGATGGGTGATGTAATGGGCGATTTGCAAGGACGCCGTGCTATGATTATGGGCATGAGCAGTGAGAAGGGATTTGAGAAACTCATAGCTAAAGTGCCTCTCAAAGAGATGGCTTCTTACTCTACGGCCTTGAGTTCTTTGACTGGTGGGCGTGCTTCGTTTATTATGAAATTCGCAAGTTACGAACTGGTACCGTCCGATGTACAGGATAAGTTAATTAAGGACTTCGAAGCCAAACAGGTAGAGGAGTAATTATTATTCGTTTATAATGCTTTAGCCGCTTTTCTTTCTTTTGAAAGAGAAGCGGCTTTTTTACTTAACAATGATTAAGAAAAGTGGAATTATTCAAGAGAAAGATTTAATTTTTTATTAAATTTGCAAACCAAAGGGTAGAATGTTTTGTTATAGTCGTCAGAACATGAGCTAAATATCGCCTTTCGGTTAATTTACGAGAATGTACGGTTAAAACAGGTTAATGTGTTAGGCGTGTTAATTAGGGAGTGTTAATTTTGTTGCTATGAAAAAGTCAACAATCTGGATATTAGGTATTGTAATGGGTCTTTCCTTCCTCGGATTACTTTACTTGCAAGTGAGTTATATAGAGGCAATGGTAAAGATGCGCAAAGAACAATTTGATAATTCTGTGCGGAATAGTCTGTATCAGGTATCAAAAGATGTGGAATTTGCGGAGACGGACCGTTGGCTGAGAGAGGATATTTCTGAAGCCGAACGGAAAGCACTGACAGCTTCTTCTACTATACAAGGAGAGGATTTGGTTCAGCAGACGCAACGTTTTACGGTGAAATCACCGGATGGAAGAATAATGACGGACTTTGAATTGAAAGTGATGACGAACAAACCGTCGGAGTTACCCAAAATGATGATTTCACGCAGGCATGGTGGAAATACGATTCCGAAAACATCGAAGTCATTGCTCGATGCGGTTAAGAATCGTTATATGTATCAACGGGTTTTGCTTGACGAAGTAGCACTGCAAATGGTTTATCGTGCCAGTGACAAGTCGATAGGCGAACGCGTAAGATTTAAGGATTTGGATGATTACTTGAAGTCGGCCCTACTTAATAATGGTATAGAATTGCCTTACCACTTTACAGTAATCGATAAAGATGGACGAGAAGTATACCGTTGTGCGGATTTTGAAATGAAAGGAAGCGAGGACTCTTATACCCAACCTCTTTTTCAGAACGATCCGCCGGCCAAGATGAGTATCGTAAAAGTGCACTTTCCCGGAAAAAAAGATTATATTTTTGATTCGGTGAGTTTTATGATTCCATCTATGATATTTACTTTCGTGTTGTTGATAACGTTTATTTTCACGTTGTATATTGTTTTCCGTCAGAAGAAACTGACAGAAATGAAGAACGATTTTATCAATAATATGACACATGAGTTTAAGACGCCGATATCGACTATCTCGCTGGCAGCACAAATGCTGAAAGATCCTGCGGTGGGCAAGTCTCCACAGATGTTCCAGCATATATCGGGAGTGATCAATGATGAGACGAAGCGACTGCGTTTCCAAGTGGAAAAAGTGCTTCAGATGTCAATGTTCGACCGGCAGAAAGCAACGCTTAAGATGAAGGAAATCGATGCGAACGAGTTGATAACAGGGGTGATAAATACTTTCACTTTAAAGGTGGAACGATATAATGGTAAGATAACATCGAACCTTGAGGCCACTGATCCTGTTATATTTGCAGATGAAATGCATATCACCAATGTGATCTTCAATTTGATGGACAATGCGGTGAAGTATAAGAAGCCGGAAGAGGACCTGTTGCTAAATGTCAGAACTTGGAATGAACCGGGAAAGTTGATGATTTCTATACAGGATAACGGTATCGGTATAAAAAAAGAAAACCTTAAAAAGGTATTTGATAAGTTCTATCGCGTGCATACAGGTAATCTGCACGATGTAAAAGGATTCGGATTAGGGTTAGCCTATGTGAAGAAGATTATTCAGGATCATAAGGGAACTATCCGTGCCGAGAGCGAATTGAATGTGGGAACAAAATTTATTATTGCATTACCTTTATTAAAAAATTAATGATATGGACGAGAAACTGCGTATTTTATTATGCGAAGATGACGAGAATCTTGGCATGCTTTTAAGAGAATATTTACAGGCAAAAGGTTATTCTGCTGAGTTGTATCCGGATGGAGAAGCTGGTTATAAGGCTTTCTTGAAGAATAAGTATGATTTGTGTGTGTTTGATGTAATGATGCCTAAGAAAGACGGATTTACATTGGCGCAGGATGTACGTGCTGCAAATGCGGAAATTCCTATTATTTTTCTGACAGCAAAAACACTGAAAGAAGATATTTTGGAAGGTTTTAAGATTGGTGCGGATGACTACATAACCAAACCTTTCAGTATGGAAGAACTGACTTTCAGAATCGAGGCTATCTTGAGACGTGTGCGTGGAAAGAAGAACAAAGAAAGTAATATCTATAAAATCGGTAAGTTTACTTTCGATACACAGAAACAAATTCTTGCCTCGGAAGGGAAGCAAACGAAACTGACTACAAAAGAATCGGAATTACTTGGTTTGCTTTGTGCACATGCAAATGAAATCTTGCAACGTGATTTCGCTTTAAAGACTATCTGGATTGATGATAACTATTTCAATGCTCGCAGTATGGATGTATACATCACTAAATTGCGTAAACATTTGAAAGAAGATGACTCTATCGAGATTATCAATATTCACGGAAAAGGGTACAAACTGATTACTCCTGAAGTTGAAAACTAAACGGAGGATAAAATAAAAAAGTCCGGAAATATTCATTCCCGGACTTTTTTATTTCCATTAATATCAATCTGCGATTCTCTTGTTGATTACAATATAAGAGATAAGACCTAAAACTACCAAGACTACAGAAGTTCCTAAGATGGCATTGTTGTTTACATTGCCAGTAAAAGAACAAGCAATCAAGATGATTACTCCAGCCAAGATCAATATTAATCCTAAATTCTTTAATAAGCCTTTCATGTGTGTGTATTTTTATAGATTATTTTATTCTTAGCCACAAATTAAAGCATAATTCTTTAACGGGCGAAATTATTTATGCAAAAAAACTATTATTCAGTGTAAATAGTCAGTTTTTGCATATTTATAAACATCTAATCTTTGGTATTAAAGAATATTTTTCTCAGAACTTCCTGGCTGACGCTTAGCTCTTCAACGGTAATACCTTGTAAGGCTTCCATGAGAGTCCGGTTGGCTATAAGACGTGCCTTTTCTTCCAGTTCCTTACCGGTTTTTGTTAAGTGGATGAGGTTGGTACGGCGGTCTTTCTTGTCTGAGATACGAACTACAAGATGCTGACGTTCCATATTGTCTATCAGCCGGGTCATGCTTGGCTTATCTTTAAAAGTTGCATTACACAACTCTTGCTGGGTCACACCGTCTTTTTCCCAAAGAAAAATGAGTACGGTCCATTGTTCTGGACTGATTTCCAAACCGCCTTGGCGGAAGTTACGGTACAGCTTTCGGTTAATAGCAGCAGAGACTTTGCCATTCAAAATGGCAAAAATAAGTCGGATGTCAAAGTTAAACTGTTCTATCATGAAATTATTGTTTCAACAACTTTGCAAAGGTAGGATGCTTCTTCGATAAATCCTATTTTCCGGGTATAAAAAAAGATTAAATGTTTGTTGTTCAAAATAAAATGTCTAACTTTGCACCCGCATTTTTAAATCAAATAAATTATTTATTTAATTAAACGAGTATGAATCAATACGAAACCGTTTTCATTTTAACTCCCGTTTTGTCTGATGTTCAGATGAAGGAAGCGGTAGAAAAATTCAAAGGCATTCTTCAGGCTGAAGGTGCTGAGATTATTAATGAAGAGAACTGGGGACTGAAGAAGTTGGCTTATCCTATCCAGAAGAAGTCTACAGGTTTTTATCAGTTGATCGAGTTCAATGCAGATCCTACTGTTATCGACAAGTTGGAACTGAATTTTCGTCGTGACGAACGCGTGATCCGTTTCTTGACTTTCAAGATGGATAAATACGCTGCAGAGTATGCTGCTAAAAGAAGAAGTGTTAAATCAAGCAAAAAGGAGGATTAATTATGGCACAACAAGTTCAATCAGAAATCAGATATTTGACTCCGCCCTCAGTAGACGTTAAGAAGAAAAAATACTGCCGTTTCAAAAAAAGTGGTATCCGTTATATCGACTACAAAGATCCTGAATTTTTGAAGAAATTCTTGAATGAACAGGGAAAAATCCTTCCTCGCCGTATTACTGGTACTTCTTTGAAGTTCCAACGTCGTATTGCGCAGGCTGTGAAGAGAGCACGTCACTTGGCATTGTTGCCTTATGTAACTGACATGATGAAATAAGAAGGAGGAAAAGTATGGAAATTATATTGAAAGAAGACGTAGTAAATTTGGGTTATAAGAATGACATCGTAACTGTTAAGTCTGGTTATGGTCGTAATTATTTGATCCCGACTGGAAAAGCCATTATTGCTTCTCCTTCTGCAAAAAAAATGTTGGCTGAAGAACTGAAACAGCGTGCTCACAAACTTGAAAAGATCAAGAAAGATGCTGAAGCTATGGCTGCTAAGTTGGAAGGTGTATCTTTGACTATTGCTACTAAGGTTAGCTCTACGGGTACAATCTTTGGTTCTGTAAGTAATATCCAAATTGCTGAGGCATTGGCTAAATTGGGTCATGAAGTAGACAGAAAGATTATCGTAGTGAAAGATGCTGTGAAAGAAGTTGGTTCTTACAAAGCTGTCGTTAAACTGCATAAGGAAGTTGCTGTAGAAATTCCTTTTGAGGTAGTTGCTGAATAATAAGATACTTATTATATAAAAAGAAAAGCCTGTTTTTGAGAGAACAGGCTTTTCTTTTTATATAATCTTTTATTGTGTCCTTTTACACGTTTTTTTATCACTTATTCGTTGTGCTTCCTTGATATTTTATTGGGAAAGGGAACATAAAAAAAGTCTGTCCGTGATTTTTCACGTCAGACTTTCAATTCTCTCTAAACTGTAGAAATTATTCAGCTACAGTTTCTGTTACTGCTACGCTATCAACTACTTCTACTGTATCAATTGCTGCGGCTGCTTCAGCTGCAGCTGCTTCTACTGCTTCAAGTGAATCAGCGATACGGATAGAGTCTGCTTCTGCTTTTGCTGCATCAGCTGCTTTATTACCACAAGATGCCAACGATACTGCTGCGATAGCTGCGAACATTAAAACTAATTTTTTCATTTTCTTTGCTTTTTAATCTATAATACAATCAATTGCTTATTAAAACGCTGCAAAGATATAGACTTTTGGAATACGTTGTTCTCGATATACCAACTTTTTTTATATTTTTTTTCGAAGATCGCTTTCTATTTGTCTCACAATATGTTTTACAACATGGTTAGTTTACTGCTATGCTATTGTATAAGTAGCGTTTAATACTTCTTTTAGGAGTTTTTTCAAATTCCGTGGGATAGAGTTGGATCTGGCTTATCTTCTCATAGTTGGCTACGCTTGCATTTAGATTCTTCAGGTTTTCATCCATGATCGTTTTTAAATTCTCCGGTTGGTTGAGTCCTAACGAATCTAATGATTCATAATCTGCATATACCAAAGCCACTAACTTTTTGTTTCGTTCGATAATAAGGCTTTCAAGAATGAAAGGCAAGTTATTCAGTTTGGCTTCAATTTCTTCCGGGAATATATTTTGCCCGCTTGAACTCAGAATCATTGTTTTCAAACGTCCGCGTATAAAGATATTGCCATTGGCATCCATTGTTCCCAAGTCACCGGTGCGCAACCAGCCATCTTCGGTGAATACCTCTTGGGTTGCTTCCGGGTTTTTATAATAGCCGGTCATTACATTTTCGCCGCGTACTTGAATTTCTCCGGTTTCCGCTTCCGGATTTTCTTTATAGATGCGTGCTTCCATAATGTCGAGTATCTTACCGGAAGAGGTTGGGATAAATTCGTTCCATGGTGCGTAGCTGATGAGCGGACCACATTCTGTCATTCCGTATCCGATGGTAAACGGAAATTTTATTTTATGGAAAAATTCCTCCACTTCCGGATTCATAGCCGCTCCGCCAATGATTATTTCTTTGAAACGTCCTCCCAGAGCATCGATCAGTTTTTTACGGATCTGTGCATAAATCTGTCCGTCGAGTAGTGGAATGCTGAGTGCCCATTTCATTCCTTTCTTATTAATGAGAGGTTGAATGGTGTTTTTATATATTTTCTCAATAACGAGCGGAACGGTGATAATCAAATTGGGTTTCACTTCTTCGAAAGCTTTCATGATGATTTTCGGAGAGGGGGTTTTGCCGAGCAGTGTGACATGGGTGCCTACAGCTGTAGCTGTCAGGAAGTCGAAAGCACAGCCATAGGCATGTGCCAGTGGGAGGAAAGAAAGTACTTTATCTCCTTTTTTCAGTAGCTCGGTACGGATACCGAAAGTAACGTTGCCTGCCAGATTGTTTCCGGTTAACATTACTCCCTTACTGAAACCGGTAGTGCCGGAAGTATAGTTCAATAGCATTACCTTGTCATTGGAAAGCGTGGTATATTGTACGTTTTCGCGGTGGAATCCTTTGGGATAGGTGTGATGCATCTCTTCATCCAGATGTTTGATGAATTTCTGTATGGTTTCTCCATCCCGCTGATATAGACAGCGGAAGTCTGATAAAGAAAATACTCCACGAAGTCCTGTGAGTTTTTCTTCTTCCAGATTTTCCCAGATGCTGTCACTGGTGAAAAGGAATACGGATTCGGAATGATTGACAATGTGGTGTACGTCGCTCGGATTGAAATCCTGAAGGATGGGAACAATAATGGCCCCATAAGTAATTGTGGCCATGTAAGCAATGCACCAACGGGCATTGTTTTTTCCGATAACCGCAATTTTGTCACCACGTCGCAGGCTACAATGTTTGAACAGCAAGTGAAGGCGGGCTATCTCTTCGGCAACTTGCCCATAGGTATAACTGATGTTGTCACCATAATCGGTATAACAAGGTAAATCCCAATTTTCGTGAAAACTGTTCTCGTATAATTTGATGAAATTCTCTTTTATCATTGCACGTTTTTTAGTAAACTGTGCAAAAATAGGAATAATAATTTAATTAGGAACCAAAAAATAAGATTTAACCACTGTGCGGAGGTTAAATTTTTTAATTTAAGTAAACGCTTAATTCTCTGTTTTTAATCCTTAATTCACATAGAATGCATTACTTTTCTTATATAATATGTAACTTTGTCACAAATATGCGTTTATTAAAATATGATAGATACCACTGTATTTCAAAATAAGACAGCTGTTTACTATACGTTAGGCTGTAAGTTGAATTTTTCTGAGACCTCGACTATTGGTAAGATTTTGCGGGAAGCAGGTGTACGTACGGCTCGTAAGGGAGAACATGCGGATATCTGTGTTGTGAATACATGTTCGGTGACCGAAATGGCGGATAAGAAGTGTCGTCAAGCTATCCATAGACTGGTGAAACAGCATCCGGGCGCTTTTGTTGTGGTCACAGGATGTTATGCACAGCTTAAGCCGGGTGACGTGGCGAAGATTGAGGGTGTAGATGTGGTATTGGGTGCTGAACAGAAAAAAGATTTGCTTCAATATTTAGGTGATTTGCAGAAGCATGGAGAAGGAGAAGCTTATACTACGGCAACCAAAGATATCCGTTCGTTTGCACCGTCTTGTTCGCGGGGAGATCGTACCCGCTTTTTTCTGAAGGTACAGGATGGCTGCGATTATTTTTGTTCTTATTGTACCATTCCTTTTGCTCGTGGGCGTAGCAGAAACGGAACGATTGCTTCGATGGTGGAGCAAGCTTGTCAGGCTGCTGCCGAAGGCGGTAAGGAGATTGTGCTTACCGGTGTGAATATCGGTGATTTCGGTAAGACGACCGGAGAAACTTTTTTTGATTTGGTGAAAGCCCTTGATGAAGTGGAAGGCATTGAGCGCTATCGTATTTCTTCCATCGAACCGAACTTGTTGACAGATGAGATTATAGAATTTGTATCCCGTTCCCGTCGTTTTATGCCTCATTTTCATATTCCTTTGCAATCGGGCAGTGATGAGGTGCTTAAACTGATGCGCCGTCGCTACGATACGGCTTTGTTTGCTTCTAAAGTAAAAAAAATAAAAGAGATAATGCCAGATGCCTTTATCGGTGTGGATGTGATTGTGGGTACACGCGGTGAAACCGGAGAGTTCTTTGAAAATGCCTATGAATTTATTGCCGGGCTGGATGTGACACAGCTTCATGTATTCAGTTATTCGGAACGTCCGGGTACACAAGCGCTGAAAATAGAGCATGTGGTAACTCCCGACGAGAAACATAAACGTAGCCAGAGGTTGCTGACTCTTTCTGATGAGAAAACGCGCTCTTTTTATGTCCGTCATACGGGGCAGGTGATGCCTGTTTTGATGGAAAAGACTAAGGCTGGTTTGCCGATGCATGGTTTTACTACTAATTATATACGGGTAGAAGTTGAAAATGATCCTTCTCTTGATAATAAAGTGGTTAATGTTTTGTTAGGTGAACTTAATGAGGAGGGAACGGCATTGAAAGGCACTATTCTATCATAAATGAAAAAGATATCGATTGTTATATTGAATTGGAATGGCTGTGAGATACTCCGTTCATTTCTTCCGTCGGTAATTCATTATTCGGATGGAGACGATATAGAGATATGCGTGGCAGATAATGGTTCTACGGATACTTCTGTTACCATGTTGCGGGAGGAATTTCCTGCTGTCCGTTTGATTCTGTTGGAACAAAATCACGGTTTTGCAGAGGGGTATAATCTTGCTTTAAATAAGGTAGATGCGGAATATGTCGTTTTGCTGAATTCGGATGTGGAGGTAACGGAACATTGGCTCGAACCACTTGTTGCCTATATGGATACTCATCCCGAAGTGGCGGCTTGCCAGCCGAAAATTCGCAGTTGGCATCAAAAGCAGATGTTTGAATACGCTGGTGCGGCAGGTGGCTACATTGATCGTTATGGTTATCCTTTTTGCCGGGGGCGCATGATGGGGACGACGGAAAGAGATGAAGGACAATATGATACCGTTGTTCCGGTCTTTTGGGCTACGGGGGCTGCTTTGTTTATTCGTCTGACGGATTATACGGATGTAGGTGGGCTCGATGCACGTTTTTTTGCGCATATGGAAGAGATCGACCTTTGTTGGCGGCTTCGTTCTCGGGGGAGAGGCATTGTCTGTATTCCGCAAAGCGTAGTTTATCATGTAGGTGCGGCAACACTGAAAAAAGAGAGTCCGCGTAAGACTTTTCTCAATTTTCGTAATAACCTTGTCATGCTTTACAAAAATCTTCCTTCTGAAGAATTAAGTGGGGTAATGCGTGTTCGTACGATTCTTGATTACATCGCTGCCTTTCAATTTTTGCTTAAGGGACAGTTTGGGAATGCCAAGGCGGTGCTTCATGCACGAAAAGAGTATAAGCGGCTTCGTTCTTATTTTAGTAAGGCCCGGGAGGAAAATTTACGAAAAACTTATGTGAATCCGATTCCCGAACAGATAAAAAACTGTATCTTGTGGCAGTTTTATGCGAAAGGGCGCAAGCGTTTTTCGCAATTGTCTAACTTTAAAGGATAGCATAAATGGAAAAAAGGTTGGTTAGAAAGATCGGTTTGGTGGCACATGATGCTATGAAGAGAGATCTTATTGAATGGGTACTTTGGAATTCCGAATTGTTAATGGGGCATAAGTTCTACTGTACGGGGACGACCGGAACACTGATTTTGGAAGCTCTTAAAGAAAAGCATCCCGATGTAGAGTGGGATTTTACTATTTTGAAATCCGGTCCGTTGGGGGGTGACCAACAGATGGGATCACGTATTGTGGATGGGGAAATTGACTATTTGTTTTTCTTTACCGATCCAATGACACTGCAACCTCACGATACAGATGTTAAAGCCTTGACCCGCTTGGCCGGCGTGGAGAATATCGTGTTTTGCTGTAACCGTTCTACGGCCGATCATATCATATCCAGTCCATTGTTTATGGATCCCGACTATGAACGGACTCATCCCGATTATTCCGGATATACCAAGCGGTTCGAGAACAAACCGGTGGTAACGGAAGCAGTGGCATCTGTCAATAAGCGTAAGAAAAAGAAATAACGGATTTGAGAAAAAAGATATAGCATCTTTTAAAAAAGGATGTAACAGGTTTCAGTAAAAGATGTAACGGTTTTTAAAAAAAAGATGTAGCAAGCTTCTTCGGAAAGATGCTATATCTTTTTTTGTAAACGACATTTTGATGTGAAGTAGACAGAATTTATATTCCCAAATAACTTGTTTTTCAGTTTGATTTCCCCCTTTCACCTTCTTCACCTTCTGGTTGTATCCCCTTATTGATGGGTAATACGAGGTGAAAGCTTTCTTGATACTGTTCTTGTGGAAAGCAGTTAGGATGTTTAGTGCACTTGTGTAGCCGATTCAGCCGTCTTAGGCATGATGTATAAGAGACGGGGATACCGCCTTCACCTTGTATTGCCCATCAATAAGGGGATGTAGTGAAATGGTGAAGGAAGTGAAGGGGGCGAATTATAGGGCTGCAATAATGTTTTTCTGTTTTTCAAGAAAAGCGATACGTTGTGTTTCTCCACTTTCTGATATCTGTGTAGAATGTCGTTTCAAAGATTGAATCCATTTCTTTTGCATCCGGCAGATATGAGGATTTTGCGAATCCATGGAATTGAGAGAGTAGATACTGAAAAGGCTGACCTCAAAGTTCTTTTTGGAAATGTAGCTGTAAGTCGTTTCAAAATTAATGTTTGACAGATAAATGGATAATTTATTACCATTATTGAACTCCCCTTTGACAGACAGGTATTCCAGATCGGTGAGCAGTTGTTGCAATTCTTTTTTTAGCTGGATGACATCCTTTGCAGATATTAGCTTTAATCCGGCAAAGTATTGTATTTCTTTTACGAAAGAATGAAAGATGCTGTTGTCCCATATAAAATAGGTCTTTCCACTTTTTTTTGCACTTTCACTTAATCTTTTATGGGCGATAATAAGCTTTTCCGGAATTTGTACTTCAGATAGGGAATTGGGAGCTTGTATTTCTCCGTTTTGGTAAATCCATTGGCACAGGCGGAATTTTGTGAGGTATTCGTATGATGAATAGAGTACAAATGGAATTGTATTGGAGGCAGTATATATTTCAGTATTATCATCTCCTTTTATAAGATAGAGGAGTTGGTGATAGTGCTCTATAATTTCATGATAACTTTCTAACAGATCGGATTTATGTAATAAATTCATATTAAAAGTTACTCGGTTTGCTAAGTGGTTTCCGATAATCTGGTCGATAGATATTCCCAAGTTGCAAGAGATTATGGCTATTTCGTCAAGGGTGAATGCTACTTCTCCCCGTAATCTACGGTAGGCAGCTTCTTTTCCTATGCATAATGTATTTATCAGATAACTTGCCAGACTTTGATCTTGTGGCATTCTATCTTTCATTTCATTAATCAATTCTTTTACGATATAGCTTTTTATCATGTTTTTTTCTTTACTTTTATTAGTAGTCAGGAGATTGTTTATGGGTTGAGACTTGCATTTGCTACAAATTTAGGAATAGAAAATAAAAATTAAATGATTCTTATCATGTGCGCAATTAAATACTTTTTCTTATTAAGTAATCCGGAAAAGCAAATTGGTGTAAAGCGAAAAACGGATGCGTAGTTTATCGGGAATTTATAGAGAGAGGAAAAGAATGTTTACCGGATATTCTCTTTTCGTGCATGAAATAAATACTGGAATCATGAAATGGAATGCAAAATTAGCTTCTGGTACAGTGCATTTCTACTCCTGCAGAATCAATGTCTGCTCCCATTGGGGGATTTCTTTTTGACAACTTGATTTCTATCTCTTCAATGCCCGGAAACTCTTGAAATAATCTGGTCGCGATACGTCCGCATACATGTTCTAATAATTTGGACGGTATTTCCATCTCCTGTTTCAGTATTGCATAAATGTCCGCATAACTGATTGTATCGTCTAACTCGTCTGTGACGGCAGCATGTTTGAAATCTGTTTTTAACCTTAGATTGATGTAAAATTCATTACCTGTAACCGTTTCCTGCGGGGCTACTCCGTGGTGGGCAAAGAAAAGTACATTTTTCAGAAGTATATGGCAACTGTTTATATTCATGATAGTGTTTTTAAGATGATCTGTTTTGCAAAGATATAATAAAACTCGGATATGTCTCTTTTATCTGATTTTAATCAAATCTTTTTGTGCTACTACTTGCGGCATGACTTTTAGAAAAAATGGGGTCAATACAATACAAATGGCAAGGGTCACGAATAACAAAGTAAAGGAGAGTACCCATTCGTTGTGGATGTATCGCGATACGAATTGTCCGCCAAAGTGGAGTATGGGGCCGTGAATGCCGAGTGTGATGACCGAATAACGTCCGAGATAGGATATTACGGAGATGTGCTTGATCCGTTTGCAGAAAAGCATGATCATAAAGATGCCGGCAAGCGCGGCTATATAGAATTGAGCGATATTTCCTGTATAGCTGTTGGTGCGCATTCCGGGGGTGGTAGCGGTAAAATACATGATGGTAAGGGCCATTGCCATAAACAATGGGATCCATTTATCGAAACGGTGAGGAAATAAGAAGAAATTATAACGCCGTATCCAGAATCCGGCTGCATAAAATGGGAGGGCAGTCATTGCCACATCCATGTAAAATGGCAGTTCGAAACGATATTTTCCCATATAGAATCCCGCAGCCCCTATGAGCAGGGTAGAGGCAAACATCAAATTCAAATGTTTGTTGCGTAAAAAATGGATCAGGTAAAACAGGATGTTACAGTTAAACAGGGCTATTAGAAACCAGATAGGCGGATTGAATTTAATCAAGTCGTGACCGTGGAAGATGACGAGCATTTCACTCCACTGAACCGGTAAATGGAATACTCCCGGAGCGATTTTCCATACGACGTATTTTAGTAGGAAAGCGGTTATATAGAAGAAAGTGAAAGGAATGAGCAATTTGTTTATTTTGCGGATAAGAAAACCAGCAAACCCTTCATAGGATTTAAAGAAGATGCCGGATATAAAAAAATAAAGCGGCATGCGAAAGCAGGATATCATTGAACTTTCATCGAATTTGGCAAATGCCCCGTCAATGTGTGCCATAACCACCAGAATGATGCAGATCCCTTTGGTAAGGTCTACAAAATCAATCCGTTTATTTGTGTTGTCGTTCATTATCTGCTTTTTAAAGTACACAAAGATACAGGATATCTATTAAAAAACAACGCCTCCTCCGGATTGATTTATCGAGAGAAGGCGTATTGATGATTTTAGAATGAACTTGTTGTTGAACGGACTGTTATTTTTCCGGTTTTCTTCCGGTCTGTTTCACGAGCTCTTTTATTTTTTCATTCAGACTTTCTGCTTTCATCAGTTGTTCTAATGTCAGATGCATGCGGTAACGCCAATAATGGCGTGGGTTGGCAGGTACGTTGATACGTTCTTCTTGTACATTCGGATTGCGCCATCTACCGTCTATCGACAACCAGTCTTGCAACGAGAGGATGCAAAGGATAGAGTTGCTATACAGATGTTTGCGTACTACCTCTTCGCACAATTCCGGAGTGGCTGTCGATGGAGCGGAACCGTAATGTCCGAGCATCGTATTATAATACCTTTGTGTCTGCTGATAGTCCTCTTCCCACCATCCGCGGAGCGTCGACATGTCATGTGTGGAAATGGTACAGACCGAACGATACGGATACTCATCCAGATGTCCGAATTCGTAAGCCGGATTTTTAGGCATGCGTTGTATCTCCAAGCTGAGGATACGTAAATCGTTCATCACCCAGGCTACGCAATCAGGAATCATACCAAGATCTTCACCACATACCAGCATGCGGGTGGACTGTGTCAATTGAGGCAACTTCTTCATGGCTTGTTGTTGCCAGAATTGATTGTGACGATGGTAGTAATATTGATCGTACAAACGGTTGAAAGCGGCTTTTTCCCAATCGTTCAAGGAGCGATAGATGAAGTCGTGCTGTACACCGATACGCGGATGATATTTATGGGCTTCTTGTCGGTCCGGTACAAACAATACGTCACTGATAAGTGCATAGAGTCCGTCACGAATCCAGATGCTGTCATCATCGGTTTTTCCGGTGAAGAAAGCTTCTACTTTACGTTGGGTATCGAATTCGGGACGCATGCGGTACACCTCCCACGTTTCGGTAGGCTCGATAAAGGTCTGTTTAACATAATCGGTATGTGGACCGAATAATTGCCCCAGGAAATATTCATGGATATAAGGTTTTAAAAACTCTTCACGGAAAGGCAATCCGTAACTTTCTATCTCTTCGCGGCTCATGGGCAATGAGGGCACAAACTGGCCTAACAATCCATGAACTGCATGCATGGGTATTTCCCAGATGCGGAAGAATCCGAGTATATGGTCGATACGGTAAGCGTCGAAGTATTCGGACATTTTTTTGAAACGCTTCATCCACCAGCTATAACCGTCTTGTTCCATCACTTCCCAATTATAAGTAGGAAATCCCCAATTTTGTCCGTTTACAGAGAAATCATCGGGCGGTGCACCGGCCTGACCGTTGAGGTTGAAGTAATAAGGCTCTGTCCAAGCTTCTACACTGTTGCGACTGATTCCGATAGGAATATCCCCTTTAAGTACTACACCGTTTTCGCGGGCATAAGTGGTTGCTTCCAGCAGTTGAAGATGAAGATTAAATTGGATATAGAAATAGATAGAGATGAATGGATAATCTACTGAATCCGGTTGGCACATCTTTTCTATTTCATCTGCATTGTACGTGGCATGGCGCGGCCATTCACGGAAATTAGGCGTTTGGAATGCGTCACGTAAATAGCTGAAAACAGCATAGGGTTGTAGCCATTCCTTATTGGCATCGAAGAAAGTTTTGAAAGCTTTGGATGCTAATACTTTTTCACCTTCCTGGAGGAAGATAAGGCGGAAATACTCCCATTTTGTCCGATTTACCGCCTCATAGTCGATGGTAGGAAGTGTATTCAGCTCTTTTTGTTTTTTGTTGAAAGCCGAGGCTGCTTCTTTGTTCTTTAACGTACCCATTCTTTTGAGATCGGCGTACATCGGATGAAATGCATAGATGGAGATACTGTTGTATGGATAAGAATCTGTCCATGTATGCGTCATGGTAGTATCGTTGATCGGTAGTATCTGTACTACTTTCTGGTCGGTGCTGACCGCCCAGTCGATCATACGTTTCAGGTCGCCAAAGTCGCCTACGCCGAAGCTCTTTTCTGATTTCAGTGAGAAAATAGGAACGGCTACTCCTGCACCTTTCCAGGCAGGAATATCAAAGTATGCATAACGGTCGGAAATGACAAGTGTCTCGTTGGCTTTTAGTTCCGGCTTTGCCATATAACGGTTGGGATTGTTTTCCCATACTTCGACATGTTTTTCTTTTTTGTTGTAGAGTACGAATTTGTACTCGATAGGGAAACTCAGTTTACCGGCATCCAGTTCTGTTTGCCATTCCGGAAAATTGATATCGCTCATCAATAACGCTTTATCCGGATTCCAGTCCCCCAATATCTTTTGATTACCACAAATAGCCAGGCAATAATCTTCGTTGACACGTGGAGCATATGCTTTTATCATCAGCCCCTTTTTATAACTTTTGGGTATTTCCATTCTGTTTCGGTGCGCCAAAAGTGATTCGGTGAAAGCCGAGCTATAAAAATATTGCTGTTCAGGAAGATTTTTCCAACTGTCATTTATGAGGTATCTCTTTTTGCTGTCTCCTATAAGATAAAGACGACGGGGAAAGCTGTCCCATTCACGACGAACTGCTTTTCCGTCTTGCCAGATGAGATAGCTATAGTCTACTATTCCTCTTTCGGAAATCTGTATTTCAGTTTCTACTGTCCAATGAATCCCATCTACGGTATGGAGAGGAATGGAATGTTCGGGCTGATTATTTCCCAATTCGGGGGCAGAACCTGTAATCCTTACTTCTTCTCCCCAGTTGGTACGGTATTCAATATTAAACGATACTGTCATATATATTAGATTTTGATTATAGACGATTGATTGATAATGCAAGTATAAGACATTCTTTTTATATATTATGTATTGGGATTATTGGAAGTAATTTAAAATGTTATGCAAACGTTTGTGTTGAGGTGTACTTTTCTTTTGCCTTGATACAAAAGAAAAGATACCAAAAGAAAAAATCAAGGCTGCATTTTTTCTCCTACTCTCTTCCTTCGTTTCGCTAAAGGGGCTCGAACTCGCTTTGCTCAGACAATCGCCCCTTTTTACGCTACACTGCGGGCGTTCGCTTGACGGAGAAAAAATGAGGCCGCTGCGGTTACCGTAGAGCAGTGAGGCATTTGCTCGTTTTTTCGATTGTATGTTGTGCATATTTGTTTTTTGTATGATTCTTATATATGATTCCCATATATACTTTTCCTATATGATTCTTTAGTATGACTTATCTATGCTCTTTTATATCAAATTTTCTCTTTATTATATTTAATGAAAGGACTTTGCCCTTTTCGTTTTCGATTGTTTTTATATGATAAAAGTTTATTCTTATTATATTCCTGTGCTTATATCATTATTTATCATTTCCACGCCGAATGGCTCCCCGGCCTCATTTATGTAGCGTAAAACGGAACTCCGGTAAAAAGCGTAGAAAGGGCGATTGTTTGAGCGAAGCGAGTTCGAGCCCTTTTAGCTTTTTGCCGGAGTGCAGTAGCTACATAAATGCAGCCTTGATTTTTTCTTTGGTTCTTTCTTTTGCATCAAGGCAAAAGAAAGAATAGTTTATCCACAGCGTGATGCCCCACACGTCGTACAAATAAGGCATCCCTCCTGATAGACGAGAGTTTCGTTTCCACAGTTCGGGCATTTCTTACCTTTAGCTTCCGTACCGTCCTGGATATATTTTTTCAACGCACGTTCTACACCATTTTTCCAGGTATTGATATTTTCACTGTCTAACTGTAATGAACTTACCAGTTTGATAACTTGTTCGATAGGCATTCTGTAACGAAGTACTCCTGAAATTAGTTTTGCATAATTCCAGTATTCTTTATTGAACTTTTCGGACAAGCCTTCGATAGTCATTTTATATCCGCGTTTGTTCTCAAACTGGAAGTCGTAACGCTTGTTTCCATTTTCATCTACATTTTTGATGATACGTCCGCTTACTACGCTTTTCGGGATGAATATCCCTTCGTCGTCGTCTTGCAAACCGGTAAATATCTCGTAAGGATGTCCGTCGAGTAGACCGACCAAAGCTACCCATTTTTCCTTATTGTTTTGAAAACGAACGACGTCTGCTTCAAGTACCGTCGGACGGGTTTCTACAATCGTAGGCGGTTTACATGGAGGTAGTTCTTCTTTCTTATCCGATTTGGTTGAAATCAATACTCCCGAACGTGAGCCGTCACGATAGACCGTACAACCTTTACATCCCGATTTCCATGCTTCTACATATAAACGGTTTACAAGGTCTTCATCCACGTCATTAGGCAAGTTGATCGTAACACTGATCGAATGATCCACCCATTTTTGGATGCGTCCTTGCATTTTTACTTTCATTAGCCAGTCAACATCGTTGGACGTTGCTTTATTATAGGGTGATTGGGCAACCAAATCATCGATCTCTTCCTGTGTGTACCGTTTGGACGGATCGTAGCCGTTGGCTTCCATCCAAGTGACAAATTTATGATGGAATACGATGTATTCCTCGAAAGCGTCTCCTGTTTCATCCACGAAGTCCACATGTACATTTGTGTCGTTCGGATTTACTTTTCTGCGGCGTTTATATACCGGTAAGAAAACAGGCTCGATACCTGAGGTGGTTTGTGTCATCAAACTGGTTGTTCCGGTCGGGGCAATGGTAAGGCAAGCTATATTGCGGCGGCCGTATTTTTTCATCTCTTCGTAAAGTTCCGGATCTGCTTCGCGCAGGCGATTGATGAATGGATTTTCTTTTTCACGTTCCGTATCGTATATTTCGAAAGCGCCACGTTCTTTTGCCATCTCTACAGAGGAACGGTAGGCACAAAGAGCCACTGTTTTATGGACTTGTTCGGAAAACTCGGTAGCTTCCTCTGTTCCGTATCGCAGTCCCAATGCGGCAAGCATATCACCTTCGGCGGTGATACCTACACCTGTACGTCTTCCCTGACCGCTTTTCTTATATATTTTTTCCCATAACACACGTTCGGTACGTTTTACCTCTTCATTTTCCGGATCTTCATTTATCTTTTGCATGATCCGTTCTATCTTCTCCAGTTCCAGGTCGATGATATCGTCCATGATACGTTGTGCCAATGCTATATGTTTTTTGAAGAGATCGAAATCAAAATAAGCATCCGGCTTGAACGGATTTACTACGTATGAGTATAAATTGATGGCCAACAGACGGCATGAGTCGTAGGGACATAAAGGAATTTCTCCACATGGGTTGGTAGAAACGGTTTTATAGCCGAGATCTGCATAACAGTCAGGGACGGATTCACGAATGATCGTATCCCAGAACAGTACACCCGGTTCTGCTGATTTCCATGCATTGTGCACAATCTTTTTCCACAGAACGGAAGCGTTAATTTCTTTTGTTGTTGTCGGATTAGCGGATTCAATCGGATATTGTTGTACATAAGACTGATTGTCTATGGCAGCTTGCATGAAAGCATCGTCCAGTTTTACGGAAACATTGGCTCCGGTTACTTTTCCTTCCGTCATCTTGGCGTCGATGAATGCCTCAGAGTCTGGGTGTTTGATAGATACGCTTAACATTAATGCTCCCCGACGTCCGTCTTGTGCAACTTCTCGTGTAGAGTTGGAGTAGCGTTCCATAAAAGGAACCAAACCGGTAGAAGTCAATGCGGAGTTTTTGACAGGCGATCCCTTAGGGCGAATATGTGAAAGATCATGACCCACACCACCGCGTCTTTTCATTAATTGTACTTGCTCCTCGTCAATTTTGATAATAGCACCGTAAGAGTCGGCCGATCCGTCTACACCGATTACAAAACAGTTGGATAATGAAGCTACCTGATAGTCATTACCGATACCGGTCATCGGGCTACCTTGTGGAACAATGTATTTAAAATGATCGAGCAGTTTGAATAATTCTTCCGCACTAAGGCCGTTAGCGTACTTGGCTTCGATACGTGCCACTTCGTTTGCAATTCTCCAATGCATATCTTCCGGAGATTTCTCGTAAATATTTCCGAAAGAGTCCTTAACTGCGTATTTGTTTACCCAAACCCTGGCAGCAAGTTCATCACCTTGAAAATATCGTAAAGATTCTTCAAAGGCTTCTTCATAAGAATAAATTTGTTCTTTCACGTTAGTATGTGTCTTAGATTTCTTTATTTAATAAGTAAATGTGTAGAAGCTTACTTATCATTAACAAACGTGCCTGCAAAGCTATGAATGTTTTTTGGTATATCAAAATAAAAATGAGATAATTTATATATAGATTATAAGTTTCCCGTTTTAAAATAGTAAGTTATTGAAAAACAGTATAATGATGATTTTGTCTGCCGCTTGAAGTTTTCTAAAAAGAAAATTAATCTATTTATAGAAATAATGAATTGAATATTCTTTTTGTTATCTTTGCAGGAAAAAAGATATGATTGATACCGTTAAGAACAGAAGAACAATTAGAAAGTATTTACAAAAAGATATTCCATCTGATTTGTTAAATGATTTGCTTGAAACTTCTTCCCGTGCTTCTACTATGGGAGGAATGCAGTTGTACAGTGTCGTTATCACGCGTAATGCTGAAATGAAGGAAAAACTTTCACCGGCACATTTTAATCAACCCATGGTTAAGGGGGCTCCTGTTGTACTTACATTTTGTGCAGATTTTCGTCGTTTTAGTAAATGGTGTGAACAGCGTAACGCAGTGCCCGGGTACAATAATTTGATGTCGTTTATGAATGCGGCAATGGATACATTGCTGGTTGCACAGACTTTCTGTACATTGGCGGAGGAAGCTGGTTTGGGAATTTGCTATTTGGGAACTACCACTTACAATCCTCAAATGATTATTGATGCTTTGCAACTTCCTGAACTTGTTTTTCCTATCACTACGGTAACGGTAGGTTACCCGGATGGTATTCCTGCCCAGGTAGACCGTTTGCCGTTAGAGGCGACTGTTCACGAAGAGTATTATCATGATTATTCCAAAGCCGATATTGATAAACTGTATGCTTATAAAGAATCATTGCCGGAAAATGAGCAGTTTGTGAAAGAAAACCGGAAGGAAACATTGGCGCAAGTATTCACAGATGTTCGTTATACGAAGAAAGATAACGAGTTCATGTCTGATAATTTATTGAAAGTGTTGCATCAGCAAGGATTTATGTGATTTATCATATGAAAAAAGAGAGACTGGATCTTTCATAGTCTCTCTTTTTTATTAACTGTTTTTCTTTTTCAGTGAAGATTCTATAGTTTCCAGATCGGCACGGAATCCCTTATCGACTTCGCATTGCCCTTTTACGGTTTTGCATGCGTGGAGTACGGTGGCATGATCTTTGTTTCCAATAAATTTCCCAATTTTCGAAGTAGAGAAATCTGTGTATGTCTTTGCCAAATACATCGCTACTTGACGTGCTTGTACCACTTCTCTTTTTCTTGATTTGGTATGAATGGCATTGGTCTCAAGGCCAAAATGTTTGCAAACAGTATTGATAATGTCGTCAATACTGATACTTTTGGTCTCATTACGGACAACACCGCGAACGATATGTTGCGCCAAGTCGAGATCTATCTCCTTATTGAAGATTGTAGAACGTGCCATAATAGCGATTACGATACCTTCCAGGTCACGAACGCTTTCATTGACATTTTCCGCAATATAGTCTATAACCTCCGGTGGAAATTGCAATCCGTCACGATGGATTTTATTTCGTAAAATATTCTTCCGCAATTCTACTGTCGGTTTTTCCAACTCGGCTACCATTCCCCATTTGAAGCGGGTCAAAAGACGCTCTTCCATTCCTTGTAATAACACAGGAGCACGGTCTGAAGTCAGAATTAATTGTTTGCCGTTTTGATGCAGATGATTGAAAATATGAAAGAAGGTATTTTGAGTCTTGGTGACGCCTGCAAATTCTTGAATATCATCAATAATTAATACATCGATCGTCTGGTAGAAGTTGATGAAGTCATTGGTCGTATTGTTACGTACAGAATCTGTGTATTGCACCTGAAAGAGATGGGCCGATACGTATAACACTCTTTTTTCGGGGTATATCTCTTTGATTCTTGTACCGATGGCGTTGGCAAGATGCGTTTTTCCCACTCCGGATGCACCATGCAGGAATAAAGGGTTAAAAGCTGTACCGGCCGGGTTTTGGGCAACGGCTTCAGCGACGCTTCTTGAAAGTTTATTGCTATATCCTTCGATGAAGTTTTCGAAATTGTAGTTCGGATTCAGATGGGGATCCAAATCTTGAGGAGCCGGAGCGTGTAATATATTCGGTGCTTTATTACCGTTACCGCGAATAATGCTTGGTTGCGGTACGGCTATAGAACGGTTACTGGCTTCAAGATTTACCGTTTTATTCGGTATTGAAGTCCGGTCTACCATTACATTATACATCAACTTGGTTCCCTCGCCAATGACTTTATATAACGTTTTTCGTAGCAAGTCCACAAATTTATCTTCCAGAAACTCGTAAAAGAACTGGCTGGGTACTTGTACAATCAACGTTTTGTCCTCATATTTTAATGGTACAATGGGAACAAACCAAGTTTTATATGTCGAATCGGGAACATTGTCTCTAATAATTTCAAGACAGCGGTTCCACAGCCCGACATGATTCGATTCACTCATAACGGCTACAATACATTTATTAATTAAGCAAAACTTCTACGGTTGCAAAATTGGGAATCTTATTTGAGAAAAACAAATCTGTTTTTTCTTGTATTTCTCGTTGGAAGAATAATACCTTTACTTTCAGCTACTTATGATAACCCAATAAAATAGCCCCTTGAAAGAGGCTATTGTTTTTTTATAATGTTCTGTTTATTAATATTTTATCCTAATTTTGATACTCTATTTTTATTTAGGCAAATGCCTCTCTATTTTATTTCTTTTGGTCTGTATATGCACTTTACGAGACTTTTCAGTTTTCTGTTTTTAAGTTCTGTTATTTAGATGAAATCTATATAATACGGAAAACTACTTCTCTTTTTTTCCGAATAAAGAGAAGTGTACATAGCGTTTGGGATGTTCCTTCAAATCTTCAAGCAGACTTGCTGCGTTAGCAGTAGTTGCGTTTAAATTGTTATATAATTGTGGATCATTTAAGAGTAATCCTACGGTGTTGTCTTTACTGTTTAATTTTTCTGTAACGATTTTTACATTAGCCAAGGTCTGTTCTATCTCATTAAAAGTGTTGGCATAATCTATTTTTTTCAAATTGTCGCTAATGCTTATGAAGTTATCTCCCAATGTGTTCAACTTACCGGTTAGCTGTGGAATGTCTCTTCCCATCAATACTTTCAGTTGTCCACTGGTCACTTCAAGATTAGCAGCCATTTTCTCTACGGAATGTAAAGTAGCAGGAATGCTTTGATCTCCCAGTATTGTATTTAATGAAGTCATTATGGAATCGAGTTTTGGGAGCATTTGCTCTATTTGCGGCATGAGAGCTGCCACACTTTCCATCATGCCATTATTTAATTTTCCGGGTATTGTGTCTCCTATGGCATATTTTTCGCGAGGATTATTAGCCAGTAGAATGTCCATTCTTACCCCTCCCATCAGTTCGGATGTCAACTCTGCAGAACTTCCTTTGGGGATACGGAGCTCCGTATCCAGTTCTACTTCTACGACTACATTTTCGGCTTGATTGTAATCGTAATAAATATCCCGCACGATACCTACACGTACTCCATCTGCAAAAACAGGACTCGATTTAGCCAGTCCGTTCACATTCTTGAATTTTACATAGAAATAGCTTGAAGGTTTAAACATGTTTATTCCCTTCAAATAATTGATGCCGTAAACAAGTACGCACAAAGCAATAATTCCTGCAATACCTATTCTTACTTCTTTTGTAATGTATTTCATTTCAGTACTTTATTTATTTCGTTTCTTTTTGAATTCTGCAATAGCAGCGTTTATATTTATTTTCTCTCCATCACGGAAAGCAATGATAAAAGCATCTTTAAACTTGTCGGTGATGGTACGTTTGGATCGTAATACTTTATTATAGTCTGATGAAGCACCATAAGTGTATTTATACAATCCTCCTTCTTTATAGTAATCTATATCTGTCAATCCCTTTAAGCGCTTGTCATTTTTGGCTAACGGCTTTGAAGAGGTTAGTATTTGTATTTTAAACGTTATTTCTCCATCATTTGTTGCACTTTCTACTGTAATGGGGCGTTGTGGGGAAGCTTTTGTTGTCGGATTGGTCTTGGTGTTTTCCTGTTTGGGAACGGCGGCTATTACTGTTTCAGGGGTCTCAGTACTCTCTTCCGGAATGATGGTGCGACTGGCACCGGTCAACCGTATTTCTTGCTCCCGTTTATAGGTAAGGAAAGCGCGATAAATTCCTTTTGCCAAAGTGCTGGTTCCTGCTTCCGTATTGAGGTAACGTTCTTCTTCGGGAGTCGATATAAATCCTAATTCCACTAAAATGCTGGGCATGGCACTTGCTTTCAATACGAGGAATCCTGCTTGGTGTACGCCACGGTCCACCCGTTTGCACGTATGGCGGAATTGTTTCTGTACAAGAGAAGCCAGATGTACACTTTGTTCCATATACTTGTCTTGCATGAACTCAAAAATGATGTATGATTCGGCAGAATTCGGGTTGAAACCGGCATAGCGGGTTTTATAATCGCTCTCGTAAAGGATTACTGAGTTTTCGCGTTGGGCTACGGCAAGATTAGCGTCTGATTTGGCAAGCCCCAATGTCCAAGTGGATGCTCCTTTGGCAACACGGTTGTTGGCAAGGGCATTGGTGTGTATGGAGATAAACAGGTCTGCTTTTGCGCTATTGGCTATTTCAGCTCGTCGGTCTAATGGAATGAATACGTCCTTACTGCGGGTGTAGATTACTTTTACATCGTCGCAGTTCTTTTTGATCATGTTTCCTAACTTTAATGCCACATTCAGATTTATATTCTTTTCTTTCGAGATTTTGCCGACAGCTCCGGGGTCATGTCCTCCATGACCGGGATCAATGACGACAACAAAATCTTTGGCCCATGCACTACCGATACAAGGCGGAGAGTAGAGCAGTACAAGGCAGACGAATATATATAATATGTAATGTCTATTAAGTTTCATGTTATTACAATGACGCTGCAAATGTAGTGGAATTTTGCTGAAAACTTGCTATTCGCCATTAAGTTTTGTGTTTTTTTCCATATTTCATGTCGTTTATTTCCGTGATTCGTTGTTACTTTGCATTTCAAAATAATAAATGATATAATAATGCTTAAGTTTCTGAAGAATTGGACATTGCCCATCGCCATGCTGTTGGGGGGCATAGGGTATCCTTTATTTATCAGACTTTCTTTTTTGACTCCGGCACTTATTTTCACGATGTTGCTGCTCACTTTTTGTAAGGTGTCTCCCCGCGATCTGAGACCGAAGCCTTTGCATTTATGGCTACTCTTGATACAAATATTCGGGGCGATAGCTGTTTATTTGCTCCTTTTTCGTTTTAATAAAATTGTGGCTGAAGGAGCGATGGTTTGTATTATCTGTCCTACGGCTACTGCTGCTGCGGTTATTACTTCCAAATTGGGCGGAAGTGCGGCAAGTCTGACAACTTATACTTTGATTGGCAATATAGGGGCGGCTGTTGCTGTTCCGGTTTTATTTCCGTTAATTGAGGTACATGCAGAGATTAGTTTTTTAGATTCTTTTCTGCTGATATTGAGTAAAGTCTTTCCTTTATTGATCTGTCCGTTTTTAACTGCGTGGCTGTTACGGCGGTTTCTCCCTCGTGTTCACCGTACTTTATTAAATTACCATGAACTGGCTTTTTATCTTTGGGCTGTGTCACTGGCTATTGTTACTGCGCAAACACTTTCTTCTCTGATAAATGATCCGGCCGATGGATTTACAGAAATAATGATTGCATTTGCCGCACTTGTAGCTTGTTGTCTACAATTCTTTTTAGGAAAAACTTTAGGTAGTTTGTACAATGATCGTATCAGTGGCGGGCAGGCATTGGGACAGAAGAATACAATTTTAGCTATCTGGATGGCACATACTTATCTGAATCCGCTTTCTTCCGTAGGTCCTGGAAGTTATGTGCTGTGGCAAAACATTATCAATAGCTGGCAGTTGTGGAAAAAGAGGAAGAAAGAGATGGAACAGTAAATAAAAGATCCGGAAATATATGGTTGTTTGTTAATATTAGTTATTTTTTTATTTTCTTTGTTACCTGCTTGTTACGCGAATTGTATGATATTATAAACACATCGTCTCTTATATTACATTTTAAACTATAAATTTTATATCATGAAAGGATTAAAGTTATTATTGTTGAGCTTTTGCGTCGCTTTTGCCGCATGTTCGGTACAATCGCCTTCCGTACAGGTTTCGGACAAGGGTACTAAATGGAGTTGGGATAAAGGAACTATCGTTGTGGAAACTCCTGAACGTCCTGCCGGTCAAACCAGTGTGATTGGTTTGACAGCTCCTAAAATAGAGGCCGTTCGTGTTGGTTTTGTCGGTTTAGGAATGCGCGGTCCCAGTGCTGTGGAACGTTTTACTTATATTCCAGGCGTGGAGATTGTGGCTCTTTGCGATTACGAACAGGAACGTGCCGAGAAGTGCCAGCGCTTTTTGAAGAAAGCTTCCATGCCTAAAGCTGCTGTCTATTCCGGTGAGAAAGGGTATGAAGAATTATGCAAGCGTGACGATATTGACTTGGTTTATATTGCTACTGATTGGTTGCATCATTTTCCTGTAGCCGTCTGTGCAATGGAAAACGGTAAACATGTGGCTATCGAAGTGCCTTCGGCTATGAGTCTGGAAGAGTGCTGGGCATTGATCGATTTATCGGAAAAAACGCGCAAGCATTGTATGATTCTGGAAAACTGCTGTTATGACTGGTTCGAAATGAATACGTTGAATATGGCTCAACAGGGAGTATTCGGAGAGGTAATTCGTGCGCAAGGTGCTTATATTCATAATCTGGAACCTTTCTGGGATCATTATTGGAAAAACGGTGAGGCCGATAAATTAGGATGGCGTCTGGACTATAACATGAAACATCGCGGTGACGTGTATGCCACTCATGGTCTCGGTCCTGTAGCTCAAGCACTGGATATTCATCGTGGTGATCGTATGAAGACGCTGGTGGCTATGGACACAAAGTCGGTAGTAGGTAAGGCACTTGTAGAAGAGAGAACAGGAGCCGGCTGCGATAACTTCCGTAATGGTGACCATACTACTACACTTATCCGCACAGAAAACGGAAAGGTGATCGAAATACAGCACAATGTGATGACTCCGCAACCTTATAATCGCCTGTATCAACTTACGGGAACGAAAGGGTTTGCTAATAAATACCCCGTAGAAGGCTATGCTCTGGATGCTAAACAACTGACTGCTTCCGGTATGGAGCCGAAAGTAGATGATTTAAGTTCACACAGTTTCTTGCCTAAGGATGAAATGAATGCTTTGGTAGAAAAATACCAGCATCCGATATTGAAAAAATATGGTGAAATGGCCAAAGAAGTAGGGGGACATGGCGGTATGGATTTTATTATGGATAGCCGTCTGGTATATTGCTTGCAAAATGGTTTGCCATTGGATATGGATGTGTACGACTTGGCAGAGTGGTGCTGTCTGGCAGAGTTAGGCGAGCTTTCGATGGATAATGGTTGTGCTTCTGTTGCATTTCCCGATTTCACCCGTGGCGAATGGAATAAGATAAAAGGTTATAAACATGCGTATGCTACTCCGGAAGAGGAGGCTGCAATCATGGAAAAAGCAAAAGCCTTTACGCAGAAGTTGAAAGAAAAGGGTGCTGAAGAGTGGGCTGAAGATAAGTAGCCTCATTCCTTCTTTATTCGGATTTACATGAATGTTCCGGAGGGGGTATGCTTGTGAATCCGGGTAAAGAACCCTGTATGTGAGGGATAGACATTGCATGACAGGAAAGTAAAATATTACATCCGGATTAGTAATGATAGAAAATAATCAGGTACAACTGAGATTGCTATTTTGACAAGTACAGGTAGGAGTTGTTCTTCGAACCGATGAAGGACATTTGATACGGAAAGATTATTCCGAAAGATATTAGGTGTTGTATATCAAAGATTTAATTGTTTATTTGATAAACGGATAAACCGATATTCTTAGTCTGCAAGAATACGTTTTTAATGCTGTGTTAAATACAATCTTTTGCCGACAAGAATACGTTTCTTTACAGACAAAGAATTAATGTTTTGCGACGGGAGAAATAATATGCCGGAAACGGAATTAACAATGTTAAAATCAGATGCGCGGTTTCGCGTCAATATAACAAGTACTTTTTTCGCATTTCTTTGTATTTTTGTAATTCTTCTTTCCATCCGGCACGGATAGCTGCTTCGTCTTTACCGGCAAGAATAGCCTTACGAACCGTATCCGTTCCCATCAACAGGTCGAACCAACGTGCCCGATCGAAAAAGCCGTTTCCTTCTCCCGATTTCCAGTAGAAACGAAGAAAATAACGCAGTGTGAATCCGTTCACATTGTTGACCCTTCTCAAATCTTCTCCATGACAAGTTTGGTTTTTGTGCATCGGGTTTTTATCAAAACCTGGCAATGCTTGTGGGGTGAAACTAAAATCTCCGTATTTCTTGTTGGGTGCTCCCAGCACTTGAAACGGGGATGTGGTCCCTCGTCCTACGCTGATACGGGTTGCTTCGAAAGGGCAGAGGGAAGCATACAGACGGATTGACTGATCGTTGGGTAGGTTAGGAGAGGGTTTGATAGGCGGGGAATAAGATTGTCCGTGTTCCCATCCCGTCATGGCTACTACAGTCAGTCGGCAAGCTTCCGAGGTTTTATTGATCCATCCCTCACCGTTGATCATCAGAGCCAGTTCGCCGATCGTACAACCGTGAAGAACGGGGATAGGCAACATGCCTACAAAGCTGCGGAAAGAAGGGCGCAGTATAGGACCGTCTATGTAATCGCATGGGTTAGGCCGATCGAGTACAATCACTTCTTTGCCATTTTCAGCACAAGCTTCCATCACATAGAACAGGGTACTGATATAAGTGTAGAATCGGGCTCCGACATCCTGTATGTCGAACAAAATAATGTCGACATCCTGCAACTGGCGTACAGTTGGCTTTTTATTGTTTCCGTAGAGTGAGACGATAGGAGTACCCGTCCGGCTGTCTTTTCCGTCTTTTACCGTCTCTCCGGCATCGGCGTCGCCCCGAAAGCCATGTTCCGGAGCGAACACTTTCACCACGTTTATGTTTAAGCTCAACAGGGTGTCGAGCAGACAGGCCTGTTCTTCACCTATGACGGAAGTGGGGTTAATGACCATTCCTACCCGTTTTCCTTTGAGTAATGGCAGGTATTCTTCGGTACGTTCTGCTCCGGTGTTGAGAGTACCTTGTGCAAAAACTATGGTAATTCCAGCCAACAGGCAGGTGAGAATGAGGATTACTTTTCGGTGCATCTCGGTATTTTTTTGTAATATTGCACAAAAATATCCATTTGGATTGATTATTACAAGTTATAATAGATGAAGTTATGAATCCACTCGATTTAATTGATAAATATTATCCGCAGGATAACGAATTGAAACATATTCTGTTAGTACATAGCCGGTCGGTAGCCGATAAAGCTTTATGGATTGCCGCCCGGCATCCGGAACTGAAACTGGATGAGACCTTTCTGAATGAGGCCGCCATGCTTCATGATATCGGCATTTTTCTGACGAATGCCGCTCCCATCTATTGTTTGGGTACGGAACCTTATATTTGTCACGGTTATTTGGGTGCCGATCTGGTGCGTAAGGAAGGTTTCCCACAGCATGCTTTGGTCTGTGAGAGGCATACCGGAGCCGGGCTTTCATTGGAAGAAATCATTAATCAGCAACTTCCTGTCCCGCATCGTGAAATGTTGCCGGTGAGTTTGGAAGAACAGGTAATCTGTTTTTCCGATAAATTTTATTCTAAGACTCATCTTGACAGAGAAAAAACAGTAGATGCTGCCCGGAAGAGCCTGTCCAAATATGGTGAAGAAGGTTTAACGCGTTTTAATCGCTGGTGCGAACTTTTTCTATAGCACTAAAAAATAATTAAAAAGGGGGATTCCGATGTATAATTGGTGAAGATTGTGTACTTTTGCCCCTTCAAGCGTAAACTATTAGTTAATGGCGCCATTGAAAGCAAATACATTAATATCATTCATACTACTGTTTGTCTTACTGATGCTTCCTGATGAGGCACTGTCTCAGCGTCGCCGAAACAGGGGAGTGGAAGGAGGAAGAGAAAATTTTAATCCTCCTACAGCTCTGAACACAGATACCTTGGGGACAGATTCAGTAAAAACCGATTCGTTAGTTGTTGCTAAGCCTGCCAAAAAACAACCTTTGGATGCACCGGTAATTTATTCGGCAAATGACTCTATCGTTTTTGAGGAAGGAGGATATGCACATCTTTATGGGGATGGGAAGGTAAATTATCAAAGTATAGAATTGGGTGCGCAGATCATTACCATGAATATGGACAGCAGTACGGTATTTGCCCGTGGTGTGACGGATTCGTTGGGAGTGGAAACCGGAAAGCCCGTTTTTAAAGACGGTGATACTTCTTATGATACCGAAGCGATCCGGTATAATTTCAAAAGTAAGAAAGGGTATATCAATAATGTAGTCAGCCAGCAGGGAGAAGGATACGTTACCGGTAATAATGCCAAAAAAGGGGCTGATGACGAACTTTTCATGCAGAATGGTAAGTATACTACTTGTGATCATCATGATCATCCCCACTTTTATCTCCAGTTGACAAAGGCCAAAGTCCGCCCGAAAAAGAATGTAGTGACAGGGCCGGCTTATCTGGTAGTAGAAGACGTGCCTTTACCATTGGCTGTACCATTCTTTTTCTTTCCATTTTCCAGCAGTTATTCTTCCGGTTTTATCATGCCTACTGTTCTTGATGATTCCTCCCGTGGATTCGGTTTGTCGGATGGTGGATATTATTTCGCCATCAGTGACATGATGGATTTAAAGTTGACGGGAGATATTTTCACGAAAGGTTCGTGGAGACTTGGGTTGGAGACGAATTACAACAGACGTTACAAGTTTTCCGGTTCTTTGATGGCCGATTATCAGGTGACAAAAACAGGAGACAAGAATATGCCGGATTATTCGGTTTCTAAGGATTTTAAAATAGTGTGGAGTCATCGGCAAGACTCCAAGGCAAATCCAAACGCTACTTTTTCGGCCAGTGTGAACTTTTCAACCAGTAGCTACGAACGTACCAATATTGGTAACCTGTATAATTCGCAGTTGTTGACACAGAATACCAAGACGTCCAGTATCAGCTATTCACGTACTTTTCCGGATATTGGTCTGACACTTTCGGGAACAACCAATATATCGCAGACGATGAAAGACTCTTCTGTTGCAATAACGTTGCCCGATCTTAATATTACCCTGACCCGACGTTTTCCTTTCAAAAGAAAAAAAGCAGTCGGGGCAGAGCGTTGGTACGAAAAGATTTCGTTTCAGTATACCGGACGTCTGACAAACAGTATCAAGACAAAAGATAATCTGCTGTTTAAATCGAATCTGATAAAAGACTGGAAAAACGCTATGCAACATCAGATTCCAATAAGTGCTACATTTACTCTCTTCAAGTATTTCAATCTGACTCCAACATTTAATTATACAGAGCGTTGGTATACTAATAAAACGGAAAATTATTACGATGAAGAGAAACGGCAATGGGTGGCAACGGATACTATCTATGGTTTCAATCGTGTATCTAATTATAATTTCTCATTGGGGTTGAGTACAAAACTTTACGGTATGTATAAACCTCTTTTTATGAAGAAAAAAGAGATACAGATTCGTCATGTGGTGACTCCGCAGATTAGTATAAGCGGGGCGCCGGCGTTTGATAAATATTGGCAGGAGCACGAAGATAAGGATGGTAATATATACTATTTCTCTCCTTATTCCAATCAGCAATTCGGTACGGCACCACGTGAAAAGACGGGGTCGGTGACTTTCGACCTTTCTAATAATATCGAGATGAAATACCGGAATAGAAAAGACTCTCTTACTAAAATTAGTTTGATTGATGAATTGGGAGCTTCTCTTTCTTATAATATGGCGGCTAAAAAGCAACCGTGGAGCGATCTAACTTTACGATTGCGTTTGAAACTGACCAAGAATTATACGTTCAACTTGAGTTCTCGCTTTGCTACTTACGCCTACACGTTCGATAAGAATGGAGAAGTGACTACGGGAGATCGTACAGAGTGGTCTTATGGACGCTTCGGTCGCTTCTCCGGGTGGGGGTCTTCCTTTAATTATACCTTTAATAATGAAACTTGGAAAAAGTGGTTCGGGCCGAAAGATGATAAAGATCAGAAGGATAAAGATAAGGATCAGAATGGGGAGGATAGTGAGGATACGGCGGATACCGGCAGTGGTTCCGGAACAACTTCTAAAACAGTAGAAAAGGCGCAAGCCGATGCGGACGGTTATCAGGTATTTAATATGCCGTGGTCACTGAGTGTGAACTATTCATTTAATATCAGCGAAGACAGGAGTAAGCCCATTAATGTACATTCAATGCGTTATCCTTTTTCTTATACGCATAATCTCAATGCTTCTGGTAATGTGAAGCTTTCGAATAGATGGCAGGTGTCTTTCAGTACCGGTTATGATTTTCAAGCGAAAGAAGTTACTCAGACTTCGATGACTATCACGCGTGATTTGCACTGCTTCAATATGTCAGCCAGTCTTTCACCTTTCGGGCGTTGGAAATATTATAATTTCAAAATTAGTGCCAATGCCAGTATCCTGCAGGATTTGAAGTGGGAACAAAGAAGTCAGACTCAGAGCAATATACAATGGTATTAAAAAAAGGGCGAAAGCCCTTTTTTAGTTGAAAATTGAAAGTTGCTATGCAGCATAATATTTTTCTTATTTTCCTTTTCCCATCTCCATTCTCCCATCTCTCTTTTTTCCTTCTCTTCTTAGAAAATGATTTCTTTTTCTCCGTGTTCTCTTAAATATGCATTGGTCTTACTGAAATGCTTGTTTCCGAAGAAGCCGTTGTAGGCCGACAGAGGTGAGGGGTGGGCCGAACTAAGCACAAGATGCTTACTGCGGTCGATGAATGCTCCTTTACGTTGTGCATAACCTCCCCAAAGGATAAATACAAGATGCTCCCGTTCTTCTGCCAATGCGCGGATAGCTGCATCGGTAAATTCTTCCCATCCCCGGCGTTGGTGCGAGCCGGCTTGATGAGCGCGTACGGTTAATGTGGCGTTGAGTAATAATACGCCTTGTTCGGCCCACCGTGTCAGATTTCCGGTTGCCGGTGCTTCGATTCCCAAGTCGTCTTTTATCTCTTTAAAGATATTGACTAATGACGGCGGGAAAGGTACTCCGTCGTTTACCGAGAAACAGAGTCCGTGTGCCTGTCCTGGCCCATGATAAGGGTCTTGTCCGATAATGACAACTTTTACTTTGTCGAAAGGGCATAGGTTGAAAGCATTGAATATCAGCTTTCCGGGGGGATAAATGGTGTATTGGCTATATTCGCTTTTGACGAATTCTGTCAGTGTACGGAAGTAATCTTTTTCAAACTCCGGTTGCAGATGGGCTTTCCAACTTTCTTCTATTTGTACGTTCATAGTATATAATGTATTTATATAAGATGTATATCGAGTGCTTCACATTCTTTTCGCATGTCTTCTGGCCAGATACTTGCCTGGATTTCTCCGATATGAGCTTTGCGTAAATAGAACATACAGAGACGCGACTGGCCGATACCGCCTCCGATAGACAGGGGGAGCGTGTCGTTCAGCAGGCGTTTGTGGAAATAGAGTTCCAGACGTTGCTCTTGCTTCGCCTCTTTCACCTGGCGTAGCAAAGCTTCTTTATCAACGCGGATACCCATAGATGAAAGCTCGATGGAGCGTTGCAATACATTGTCCCATAAAAGAAGGTCACCGTTCAGGCCGGGTAAATCATTGAGCCCTTTTGTGGTATAATCGTCGTAGTCCGGAGCACGGCCATCGTGTTTCTTTCCATCACTAAGTTGGCAGCCGATACCGATAATAAATACGGCGCCGTACTTCTGGCAAATAGCGTGTTCGCGACATTTAGGTTCTAATGCCGGATATAATTGACGAAGTTCTTCTGCATGGATAAAGTGTAGTTTTTGTGGCAGGCAGGGTTTTATTTGCGGATACATTTCATACACCATGTATTCCGTACGTATCATAGCGGCATAAATGCGGTTTACTATCTCTTTGAGGAACTCTACATTACGTTCTTCTGCCGTCATTACTCGCTCCCAGTCCCATTGATCCACGTACAGCGAATGCAGGTTGCCCAGTTCTTCATCCGAGCGGATAGCATTCATATCGGTATAAATGCCATATCCCGGTTCAATATGATAATCGGCAAGCGTCAATCTTTTCCATTTGGCCAGTGAATGTACAACTTCTGCCTGTGCATCTCCAAGATCTTTGATGGGGAAGGATACCGGGCGCTCTATGCCGTTAAGGTCGTCATTGATACCCATACCTTTGAGTACAAAAAGAGGGGCTGTGACACGGCGCAGACGCAGTTCCGATGATAAATTCATCTGAAAGAACTCTTTGATCTGTTTGATACCGAGTTCCGTCTGTTTCAGGTCAAGAAGGGGTTTGTAATTCTGAGGTTTTATTAGATAACTCATAGGTTTATTATATGTTAATTGTCGACAAAGATAGGAATAATATCTATATATGTATTGGTTTTTGTCTGAAATAATGTCAATATGATAAAGATTTCCTTGAAGTTGGTTTCAAAATAACATATCATTGAGTGGGAAGTTGAAGGTTGTATCAACAAAAATAGTAGAAAGATTAGGAAGATAAGAAGTTTTTGTCTATTTTTGTCGTCGCAAAACCGGCCCTGTAGTTCAACGAATAGAATGTAGGTTTCCGGTACCTAAGATAAGGGTTTGATTCCCTTCGGGGCTACTTATGAACGCTTGTAATCTTCGGATTATAAGCGTTTTTCTTATTAAATGCCTGTTCAATAGTGCCTTACGGTATGAGTCAATTTGTGAATTGGTATAAAATTCGGTAATGATGAATCTATTTTATTGAATATTTATTTGGTAAATATTCATAATTGTGCTATCTTTGCCGCCCAATTGATAAAAGCATGAACCGATTATTTACTATATATAGTGTATGTGGCATTGCATGGGATAGCAGAATCTTATGTAATCATTCTATTGTGCACGTACATTGGTTCAGTGGATTTGTTTGAGATACCCCTCCATTTTTTGATCATACATAAAGGACTGTTTAAGTTTTGCTCAGTATTATTTTAAGGGGAAAATTTAAACAGGTTTTAAGACTTTGCCCTTTGTCTGAAATTGTTCGGAGAGATTGAGCTCTGTGGTGACTTTCGGTTTGAAAAGTCATTGTATGGTATTATTGTTCAATTTTTAAGATTTCGCGTTATGTTCACAGTTATATCTATGATGTTTGGAGGAATTGGTATCGGTTACCTGTTTCGTAATTTGAAGTTTCTGCAAAATGTAGAAAAGACTACTTCGTTGACCATCTTTTTGTTACTTTTTATTTTAGGTCTTTCAATCGGATCTAATAGTTTGATAATAAATAATTTGGGGAGATTCGGATGGCAGGCTGTCGTATTGGCGGCATCGAGTATTCTGGGCAGTATGTTAGCTTCATTTCTGGTGTTTCGTCTGTTTTTTAGGAAAGGAGGTAAAAAATGAAAGGGAGTTTGATTGTAGTGGCATTTTTCTGTATAGGTTGTGTAGTTGGGACTTTTAATGATTCCCAACTGGAAGTGCACGATCTTTCTATGTACGTGCTTTATGCCCTTATGCTACAGGTCGGTGTCAGTATTGGCAGTAATAAAAATCTGAAAGTATTGGTTAAAAGTTTGCGTTTCAATATGCTTCTGGTACCTTTGGCTACAATTGTAGGAACCTTGCTTTTTTCTGCTTTTGCCAGTTTGTTGCTGAGTCAGTGGAGTGTATTCGATTGCATGGCAGTGGGGAGTGGTTTTGCCTATTATTCGCTTTCTTCCATTTTAATTACACAGTTCAAAGAACCTTCCCTCGGGTTACAGCTGGCAACCGAGCTTGGTACTATTGCCCTGTTGGCAAATATCTTTCGTGAAATGATGGCTTTACTCGGGGCACCGCTTATCCGGAAATATTTTGGAAAATTAGCACCTATTTCTGCTGCCGGAGTTAATTCGATGGATGTATTGTTGCCGTCTATCACTCTTTATTCCGGAAAGGAAATGATTCCTCTTGCTATCTTCCATGGAATTCTCATTGATATGAGTGTCCCCGTTTTCGTCTCTTTCTTTTGTAGCTTATAAGAAGGCACCGGGCGGATTCTAAACGGGGATTGGAAAATCTCTCTCTTATTTTTATGCCAGGCTGTTTGTGAAAGTTTCCCATTCTTCGCAAAGAGCTTGCATGGAGGGATAGAGGGCATTTGCTCCCGCATCTTGCAACACTTTATTGTTTAAGGGTCCGGTATTGACAGCTATTGTGAAGATCCCTGCGGCTACTCCTGCTTGTACTCCGAGTGGTGCATTTTCTATGACTACTGCTTCGTTTGCTTCGAATCCTCCTTTTTCAAGCGCCATCAGATAGGGTTCGGGGTTGGGCTTGCCATGCTTTACATCGAAAGCAGTCACCATCAGTTCGCGGTGAAACATGTCGGGGAAGTTATGTTCCAGACGATCGAGCAGGGAGCGCTGTCCGGATCCGGTGACCACCATCGGTGTCAGTCCGGCGTTTTTTATTTTTTGCAGTAGTTCCCAAGCACCGGGCATCGGTTCCGGTTCGGGGAATTTATTGAATTCTTCACTCTTCTCGTGGTAGATGTTCTCTATCTCTTCGGGCGTTGCTTCCCGTCCTAATTGGCGTTGGCTTACAATGTTGATAGTACCGGCTCCTGTACGCCCTTCGTGTAAATAGGCTTCTTCACGGCTGAGGTTAAGGCCGTGAGCTAACATCACTTTGTGCCAAGCTTCTGCATGATAGGGCATGGAGTTGAACAATACGCCGTCCATATCGAATAGTACGGCTTTTAAGTGTATTTCTTTTTGAAACATTGCTTTATGATATTGAGAATTTGTTTGGATTTTCTATAAAAACAGTCTTAGGCAAAAGTCAAACAGACTGTGATTTTTTGCACAAAGTTACGATTTTTTTGCTAATTCGGATATAATGTGTATTTTTGCGATGTAAACAAGAGATTTGTAATACATGAAAAAGCAACTTCTTGCACCGTTGTTACTACTGCTTTTGGCTGCATGTTCCGGCTCGGCAGAAAGTCCTGTAATTGAAATTACGGGTTTCTTTATTGAAGGTGATACTAAAGATTATAGTGAAGATATGGCTTCCATACCTTCATTAAAGGTGGGCGACGAGGTTACTGTCTCTCTGACACTGGATGGAAATGGAGAGGATCTGAATACATTTATCGTAAAAGAAGATCAGCAGCAATTGGGCATAAAAGATTTTGATTTGCCCAATGGGGTGTCTTCTGAGAAAAATTTCACAAGACCCGAAGAAGGTATTATCAAGTTTGAGGATGGCGTACGGAATACCGTATTGAAAGTGAAGATGCGTGTACAAACCGTGGCTGATGCCGATGCTATACTTTCTTTCTATCTTTCTTCGAAAGCGGAATGTGAAAGTGCGCAGGAAAAAATAGAATTGAAAACAGAAGATAAAGGGTGAGACAATCTCTGATCGGTATAAATCCAAATAATAAGGGGTGAAGCTTTCTAAGCTTCACCCCTTATTATTTGGATTTATCTTTGCTTACAGTTTGGCTTGTATTGCTTTCGATTCTTCTTCGTATCCCGGTTTGTTGAGCAAAGCAAACATATTCTTTTTGTATGCTTCTACACCTGGTTGGTTGAATGGATTGACACCTAACAAATAACCACTGATACCACAGGCTTTCTCAAAGAAATAAAGCAGACCGCCTATGCAATATTCGCTTAGTTCGGGAAGAACAATACGCATATTGGGTACGCCGCCATCCACATGGGCCAGTTGAGTTCCCAATTCCGCCATTTTGTTAACTTCGTCCACACGTTTGCCGGCCAAGAAGTTTAGCCCATCCAGATTTGCTTCATCCGAAGGTACTTCCAGTTTATGGTTTACCTTTTCCACAGAGATTACGGTTTCGAAAATCGTGCGTTCACCTTCTTGAATCCACTGTCCCATGGAATGAAGGTCGGTAGAAAAATCTACAGCAGCCGGGAATATACCTTTGTTGTCTTTTCCTTCGGATTCTCCGTATAGTTGCTTCCACCATTCACTTACATAATGCAGTTTCGGGTTGAAGTTCACCAGAATCTCGATTTTCTTTCCCTTTTTATACAGTTCATTGCGTGTAGCTGCATAAATAGCGGCAGGGTTTTCTGCGAAAGGAACGTTTGCGGCACAAGCTTTTTCCATATCGGCTGCACCGGCTACCAGTTTTTCAATATCGAATCCGGCTACTGCAATGGGTAATAAACCTACCGGAGTAAGTACGGAAAAACGTCCTCCTACATTATCCGGGATGATGAATGATTTGTATCCTTCTTTGTCGGCAGTAACACGTGCTGCACCTTTCCGGGCATCGGTTACGGCTACGATTACTTTCTTGGCCATATCTCTGCCACGTTGATCTTCACATTGTTTTTTCAACAGGCGGAATGCAAGGGCAGTCTCGGTAGTAGTTCCGGATTTGGAGATATTGATAACACCGAATTTCTTGTCTTTCAGATACTCGGTGAGTTCGTATAGATAATCCTCGCCGATATTGTGTCCAGCGTAGATGATGACCGGTGCTGTTTTCTTATCCTGCAACCAAGTGAAACTGTTTGATAATGCTTCAATCACTGCACGTGCACCCAGATAACTTCCACCGATACCGGCTACGATAACTACTTCACAGTTATCACGAAGAACTTGTGCGGTGGCTTTAAGGTCGGCCAGATGTTCCGGAGTGATAGAAGAAGGCAGATGCAACCATCCCAGGAAATCGTTTCCTTTACCGGTACCGTTTTCCAATGTTTCCTGCGCTGCTTTCACTTGAGTGTCGTAAGCGAAAACAGTTTCTTTTGAGATGAATCCCAACGTTTTTTCAATGTTCAAACTAATCATAATATATAAGTTTTTAAAAAGTAGTCAAGTAGGTGAATGACTGAGTAGTCAAGTAGTTAAGTAGTCAAGTAGTAAGTAGGAGTTAGTCCAGTTTATTATTACTAAAGCCATTCTCTACTTACTACTTGACTACTTAACTACTGACTACTTAATTGCCATATTCCTCCATCGCATTCCTCATCTGAATGAATCAGTGAGTAGTTTTATTTCGATCATCGGTGATATGCGTTCATACAGGATATTGTAAACGGCATCGAGTATCGGCATATTAACATGATAATGCTTGTTGATTTCTTTGATACATTTTGTACCGTAGTATCCTTCCGCGATCATTTCCATCTCTATTTGTGCGCTTTTGACCGAATATCCTTTACCGATCATAGTACCGAATGTACGGTTCCGGCTAAAATTGGAATATCCTGTTACCAATAGATCTCCCAAATAAACAGATTCATCTACGTTTCTGTTCAATGGATGTACGGTATCAAGAAAACGTCTCATTTCCTGTATTGCGTTAGAGATGAGTACCGCTTGGAAGTTATCGCCATATTTCAAGCCACTGCAAATACCGGCGGCAATGGCATATACGTTTTTCAAAACAGAACTGTATTCAATGCCTACTACATCATCGCTGACGGAAGTTTTGATAAAGCTGCTTCCCAGTCTGCGGGCAAAAATGCGGGCTTTGTCCTTGTCCGGACAAGCGATGGTGAGGTATGAAAGGCGTTCCAAAGCAACCTCTTCTGCATGACAGGGACCTGCCAATACTGCTATATTCTCGGGAGGGACACCATATTCTTTTGTGAAATATTCCGATACGATAAGATTATCGTCGGGTACAATTCCTTTGATAGCGGTGATAATGAATTTGTCTCGTATGCGTGTCTTCAGCTTTTTAAGATGAGCTTTTAAGTAGGGGGAAGGAGTGACGAAGACGAGCGTATCCGATTCCTTTACGATGTCGTTGATGTTCGAGCCGAAATTGATACGTTTCATGTCAAACTTTACACCTGTGAGGTAAGCCGGGTTGTGTCCTAAACGTTTGAAGTCGGCTATACGATCGTCACGACGCATATACCAATTGATGGAATCCTCTTGTGCGAGGAACATTTTGGCAATGGCTGTGGCCCAACTTCCGCCGCCCATTATCGCTATCTTACCGGGTAGTTTCATATATATGAAATTAAAGATTAAAAATTAAAAATTAAAGGGAGAAAGCGAGGGGCGCTCCTCCCAGATATTTAATTCTTAATTTCTCATTTTTAATTGATTTTCTGTATCCATTCGGTTACATCATTTACAGAAGGGTTGGTAAGTTCCAACTTATGCTTCTTATTAAGTCCGCAAATTTCTTGATGCAACTTTTGTGGGTTTACGTCTTTCATCTCCTCTACCAAGTTATAGCCGGCTTTCTGAATTACCGGAACCCAGTCTTCAGGGATGCCCAGTTCCGTATATTTGACAACAGCATCTTTTTTAACAACTTTTTCCGGGCGCATTTGCGGGAAGAACAATACTTCCTGAATCGTTGTTTCTCCGGTCATCAACATCGTCAGACGGTCCATACCGATGCCCATACCTGATGTCGGCGGCATACCATATTCCAATGCACGTATGAAGTCCTTGTCGATAATCATGGCTTCATCATCTCCTTTTTCGCTCAGGCGCATTTGTTCTTCAAAACGTTCCAGCTGGTCGATAGGATCATTTAATTCAGAGTAAGCATTACACAATTCTTTGCCGTTCACCATTAATTCAAAACGTTCGGTTAGTTCCGGATTATCCCGGTGGCGTTTGGTCAACGGTGACATTTCAATCGGATAATCGGTTATGAATGTCGGTTGTATATAATTGCCTTCACAGAATTCACCGAAGATTTCATCGATCAACTTGCCTTTACCCATGGTGTCGTCAATCTCCATATTCAGTTTCTGGCAGATTTCCCGTATTTCGCTTTCGCTTTTACCGTTCAGATCATATCCGGTAAACTCTTTGATGGAGTCGAGCATAGTGACGCGTTTGAACGGAGCTTTGAAACTGATGATGTTATCGCCTACTTTTACTTCGGTAGTACCGTTTACGTCCAGACAGATTTTTTCAATCATGTTTTCCGTAAATGTCATCATCCAGTTGTAATCTTTGTAAGCAACGTATATTTCCATACAGGTGAATTCGGGATTGTGTGTACGGTCCATGCCTTCGTTACGGAAGTTCTTTCCGATTTCGTATACACCTTCAAAGCCTCCTACGATCAGGCGTTTCAAGTATAGCTCACTGGCGATGCGCATGTATAATGGCATGTCGAGCGCATTGTGATGCGTAATGAACGGACGTGCGGCAGCACCACCGGGGATGGCCTGCAAAATCGGAGTTTCTACTTCGATGTATCCTTTCTCATTAAAATACTCACGCATGGAGTTGTATACTTTGGTGCGTTTGATGAAAATATCTTTGATACCTTCGTTTACGGCCAAATCAACATAACGCTGGCGGTAACGCAATTCGGGATCTTCAAAAGAATCGTATGCCACACCGTCTTTGTATTTTACAATTGGCAACGGCTTGATAGACTTTGACAATACGGTGAGTTTCTTGGCGTGAATACTGATTTCACCCATCTGCGTACGGAATACAAAGCCTTCGATGCCGATAAAATCACCTAAGTCGAGCAGGCGTTTGAATACAGTATTGTACATCTCTTTGTTTTCTTCCGGGCAGATATCGTCACGGGTGATATACACTTGGATACGTCCTTTGGAATCTTGTAATTCAATGAAAGATGCTTTACCCATAACGCGGCGGCTCATCATGCGTCCTGCTATGGATACCATGCGGGGTTCGTCTTCATCTTTGAATTCCTGTTTTATATCTGTAGAGAAAGCATTGGTTACATACTCTGCTGCGGGATAAGGTTCGATACCCATCGCGCGAAGCTCATTCAGACTGTTACGTCGGATGATTTCCTGTTCACTTAGTTCTAATAGGTTCATTTCGTTACGTATTAACTCAATATTTGGTGGCAAAAATACGAAACATTTTTAATATTACGGCATGAATAGCTCTCTAATTTGCCCAAAGGAGAGATTGGGACAGGTGAACGGTTGCTAATAAAGAGGAAATTTTAAGGCGGCTTTTCATTTGCCGGGTTCTCGGAAAAACACTAATTTTGCATCCTCAAAATAAAAAGGACGAGTATGACTACAGGACAGAAGACCCCCACGGCGTTGGGGACGGAAAAGATTGGAAAACTTTTGATACAATATGCGGTACCGGCTATCATTGCCATGACGGCATCTTCTCTTTATAATATGGTGGACAGTATTTTTATCGGGCATGGTGTGGGACGTATGGCAATTTCCGGTCTGGCATTGACTTTCCCATTGATGAATCTTGCCGCTGCATTCGGTTCATTGGTTGGAGTAGGAGCGGCCACATTGGTGTCTGTAAAACTCGGTCAGAAGGATTATGACACGGCTCAGCGTGTTCTTGGCAATGTTTTGGTACTGAATATTATTATCGGTTTGGCGTTTACTGTTCTTACGCTTCTATTTCTCGACCCTATTCTCTATTTCTTTGGCGGAAGTGAGGCTACTATCGGTTATGCCCGCGACTATATGGAAGTGATTTTGTTGGGTAATGTCGTTACCCATCTTTATCTGGGGCTGAATGCTGTGCTTCGTTCTGCCGGTCACCCTCAAAAAGCGATGTATGCGACGATTGCTACGGTGGTGATTAACACGATACTCGATCCGTTGTTTATTTTTGTCTTCGATTGGGGGATTCGCGGAGCGGCCATTGCCACCATTGTGGCACAGGTTATTGCGCTGATGTGGCAATTTAAATTATTCAGCAATAAAGAGGAACTGCTGCATTTTCATCGGGGAATCTTTCGTCTGAAACGTAAAATCGTGTTTGATTCATTGGCGATCGGTATGTCTCCTTTTTTAATGAATCTGGCTTCCTGCTTTATCGTGATTCTGATCAATCAAGGTTTAAAACGTTATGGAGGAGATCTTGCTATCGGTGCTTTTGGTATTGTCAACCGGCTCGTGTTCGTTTTTGTGATGATTGTGCTGGGGCTGAATCAGGGAATGCAGCCTATTGCCGGTTATAACTTTGGTGCCCGTCAGTATCCCCGTGTTACCCAGGTGTTGAAACTGACTATTATCGGGGCTACCATTGTTACTACTACCGGATTTTTATTGGGGGTATTTATTCCCGAATTGATTGTATCCATATTTACATCGGATGCGGAGTTGATACGCCTTTCGGCAGAAGGGTATCGCATTGTGGTGATGTTTTTCCCCATTGTCGGTTTTCAAATGGTTACGTCCAACTTCTTTCAAAGTATCGGTATGGCCGGTAAAGCTATATTCCTGTCACTTACCCGTCAGATGTTGTTTCTTGTTCCTTGTCTGCTCATCTTGCCTCATTTCTATGGGCAGACGGGAGTATGGGTCAGTATGCCGGCATCCGATCTGGCAGCAAGTATTGTTTCCGGTCTTATGCTTTGGTGGCAGTTTCGCCAGTTTCGTAAAATGACCAACGGGTAATGCCGGCCGTAGGCATTTGGCTTGAATCATTCATATACAGTAGAAAGTAGTGTTAAGTAGTAAGTAGTCAAGTAGTAAGTAGTTAAGTAGAAATGATTTGTTTGATGTACTTTCCTTGACTACTTATTGACTATTTGGCTATTTGACTATTTACTACTTGCTACTTGACTACTTGCTACTTGACTACTTGTTACTTAACTGCTTGCTACTTAACTACTTACCTACTTATTTTTTTTATTTCTGCTCTTATTCTGCTCAGTGATTGTGGGGTTATCCATAAATAAGAGGCGATGTACTTTAGCGGAACGTATTGTAAAAGTTCCGGTGTTTCTTTTATCAGTGTAAGATATCGTTCTTTGGCTTTGGGACTGCCGGCACTGATGAGCCAGTTTTCCTTAGTCAATAATTGGTGTTCCATGAGTCGTCTGCCTAAATTGGCCAACCCTACGGATGTGGAATATAATTCATTTAATTTTGCACCGGAGATACAATAGGCAATGCTGTCGGACATTACCTCTATGCTGATCTGCGAATAAGAATTGTCTGCATATCCCCAGATGGAAAAAGCGGCTTCTCCCTCTGAAGCGAACCAGATAGTCGTATCTATCCCGTCTTTCAGATAATGTGCTCGCCAGATTCCCTTTTTAATAAGATATAAATTAGTATTTCTGGAACCTTCGCGAACAATCACCTCCTTCTTTTTGAAGTATACCTCTTTCATGTGGCTTAATAAAGTCACTACATCTGTTTCGGATAAATGGTATCTGATCCGGAATTTTTCTTTAAATGTGTCCATGCTGCAAAGATACATTTCCCCGGTGGGGTAGGAAACGATCTTTCAGGTAAATTATTACAATATAAATAAATGTTAGTAATTCTGCCAAAGGGACTGCCAGCCATATGCCTCTGACCCCTAAAAAATGAGGTAATACTGTGAATCCGATGAGCATAAATACCACACCGCGCAGCAAGGTGATAACAGTAGCCCGGTGTGCTCGTTCTATACTCTGATAATAGCCTATACTAACCATGTTGAAAGCAAAAAAGAGATATCCGATGGCGAAATACGGAATTCCTGCTACTGCAATGTCGTAAGCACCGTAGCTACGATCGATGAACAATGACACGATGTCCCGATTACATATTACTGTCAGAATGAAAAAACAGATTCCACAGACGAGAGCTGTTTTTATGGATAACCGGAAAGCTTGATGTACCCGATCCTTACTGCCGGCTCCAAAATTATAGCTGATGATAGGCTGTACCGATTGCGCTATGGCATTGTATACCATGAATATAATGGGAAAGAAATAACAGACAATGCTGAAAGCGGCTACTCCGTCTTCACCCAAATGACGGATAAATACATAATTGCCTAAAAACATCATGCATGCTATCGAGGCTTCGCTTATGAAGGCCGAAGAACCCAGTTTTACCATATAACCGATGTTACGTAAAGTTAGGCGAATGCTTTTAAGGCTTAGTTTGACAGGATGTAATCTAAATGATCGGGAAAAACACAACAGATAGATCAAGGTCATCAAGCCGCCTATCATCGTACCTATGCTTGTGGCAAAGGCTGCCCCCATCAATCCCCATCCGAAAATGAAGATGAAAATATAATCGAGTACGATATTGGCAATTGCTGCAATGGCATTGCACCACATGGCGTAATTCGGTGCGCCGTCAAGACGGACAAAGAACATTCCTGCATTGAGCAACAGGTAGAATACGAGAAATGGGACATACCAATTCATATATTCTGCAACCAACGGTAACAGCCGGTCCGAACTTCCCAATAATCTGCCGACAGGCTCTATCAGGAAGAAGCAAAAGGCAGATAGCAGGAATATCAGTAACGATGAAAAAACAAGCGCCTGCGTGATGTTGATACCGGCAACTTTTTGTTTCCCGTGCGATAAATGAATGGAAGCAACGACCGATGCTCCTACGCCGAACATTAATCCGATGCCGGTAGTGATCATAAACAGCGGTGCGGTAATGTTGACTGCTGCCAGCGCATCACTGCCTACCCCTTTACCTACGAATATACCGTCTGTTATTACAAATATAGCGGAGAAAACCATTCCCAATACTGTTGGAATCAATAATTTGCGAAACAGCTTGGAAATATTCATCGCTCCGAAGTCAATACTATCTTTCATTTCCATATTTTCTTTCTTTTTCATGTTGCAAAGATACGGCAGGAAATACAGGAAAAAATTACCAATTGGTAATAAATAATATGTCAATTAAATAATGTGCCAATGTACCGATTATTTGATATACCAACTAAGCCATGTGCTGATTAGCCCCTATAAAATATCAGTATAGCACAGCCAATTGGCACATTGGCATATTGGCACACCGACACATTATTTAATTGACATATTATTATTTCTTTTTTTCAGAAATAATCCGTATGTTTGCTTCAAAACTAATAAAAATGAAGTCTCTCCCCAACCTTCTCCGTGGGAAAGTGAGTTAAGTTGGTTTTGTAACCGGTTAATAAACAACGGTATCTATCCCCCTCTCCTATGGAGAGGGTTGTGGAGAGGCTTCTAAACAAAATGTATTATGAACAGTAATTATGTTATTAATATCGGTCGCCAGTTGGGAAGCGGCGGAAAAGAAATAGGCGAGAAGTTGGCCGCCCGTTTGGGAATTGACTTTTATGATAAGGAACTGATAAATCTTGCGTCGGAAGAGAGCGGGCTGTGCAAGGAGTTTTTTGAAAAGGCTGATGAAAAAGCTTCTCAAGGTATTATAGGTGGCTTGTTTGGCATGCGTTTTCCTTTTATCAGTGATGGAGCTGTGCCTTGCACAAATTGCTTGAGTAATGATGCCCTTTTCAAAATCCAAAGCGATGTTATCCGTAATCTGGCTGCTACAAAATCCTGTTTGTTTGTAGGACGTTGTGCCGATTACATTCTGCGGGATCATCCGCGTTGTGTGAATATCTTCATATCCGCCTCAAAGGAAGATCGTATAGAACGTCTCCGGAACATGCATGGCATCAGTGAAGAAGACGCGGAAGGGATGATGGAAAAGGCGGATAAGAAACGTTCGGAATACTATAATTACTACAGCTATAAGACTTGGGGAGCGGCGGCTACTTATCATCTCTGTATCGACTCTTCTGCGTTGGGAATCGAAGGTACAGTGAGGTTTATAGAAGAGTTTGTAGTGAGAAAATTGGGATTATAAAATATTTGGCAGGTGTATGCTTTCTGAAAAAAGGAGCGTACACCTTTTTTAAAAGAAAACTTGGTTTGGCTGTCTTTTTGTTCTTATATTGTTCGTTTCTGTGACATGTACTTTTCAAATATAGATGTAATTAGAGAATAAACCGCATAATAAACTGAATAATATTTATTTCTTTATGCATATTGGGGCATTTTTGGGGATAAATATGTGGCTTTTCTCGGTAGGTTATTTCAATTATACCGGTGTGATAAATTCGGTTTCTCTACGAGGAACGACTCGAAACTCTACGAGAAACTATTAGAGACTCTACGGGAAAAATAAAATCTCCTTTAAAGATCGTTTTTGGAAGCTGACTGATGGTTTGCTTTTGATTGCTTTGGAATATTAAAAAGTGAGACGGATGCATGAATCAAGGCTCGTTTGTACGGTGATTTTTTTTTATGAAAGATATTTGTTTGCTATTTGTTTATAAACCGGATAATTTGATTTTATAAGTTTGGAAATGAAGGAGGTTTTAGAGAACATGGTTTAAAGAGTATGGATAGAACGAATTCTGCATGGGGTAGGAATATCTATTTGACATATTGATAAAATGAACTTTACTCGTTTCTCATAAAAATAATAAGAGCGTACATCTTGAACCGTTTCAAAGTGTACGCTCTTATTTTATAAAGAATGGAATGTGGGCGGTTAAGCTACATCATTAAAAGTAAGATCATTTGCCCGGCCAGAATACGCAGGAACATTGTCAACGGATATACGGTTGAGTATCCTACGGCTGGTGCGTCATTGTTTGAAGCCTGAGTAGAGTAAGCCAATGCAGGGGGATCGGTATTACTACCGGCGATAAGTCCCATCAGGGTAAAATAGTTCACCTTATAATACAGACGTGCAATTGCACCGATGATCAATAGTGGGATAACTGTGATGAGGAAACCGTAACCTACATACAACAAACCGTCTCCTTCGACTACTGTATGTACAAAGTTTGCTCCCGCCTCGATACCGACACTCGCAAGAAACAATACAATTCCTATTTCGCGCAACATCAGATTGGCACTCATTGTTGTGTAAGTTACCAAATGAAGTTTATATCCGAAACGTCCGATCAGGATGGCTACTACCAACGGGCCGCCTGCCAGACCTAATTTTACCGGAGTTGGCATGCCGGGGAAAGCAATAGGCAAACTGCCTAAAAAGATTCCTAAGAATATACCGACAAAGATAGTAACGATATTCGGGTGGTCAAGGCGTTTCAGAGAATTACCCAGTACATTGGCAACGCGTTCTACCGCATCCTGCTGGCCTACTACCATCACCCGGTCACCTACTTGCAGGGTCAGATGCGGGTCGGCAAACAGGTCCATTCCCGAACGGTTGACACGGGTGACATTAACACCAAACATGCCACGGAAGTGCATATCTCCCAACTTCTTTCCGTTAATTTCTGATTTGGTAATCAAGATACGGCGTGATACCATCGGCATATCCTGTTTTTCCCAATCCACTTGTACTTCTTTTCCTATGAAAGCGGTAATAGCTTCCGCGTCCTCTTCCGAACAGACGATGAATACTTGGTCGCCCATATGAAAGAGTGTCTCATGGTTGGGGATATTGACATGACCTTCGTGACGAATACGTGAACAAACAAAAGAGCGTCCTAAAAAGTCTTTTACTTGAACCAGGGTTTTGCCGTTGATCGATTCATTGCGTACCTCAAGGCTCATTAAATGCGGCTTGTGCTTCAGGTGTTCCGCATCTTGATTTTTAAGCTCGTCTTCTTCTTTTGCCAAGTTGACACGGAAAATGTAACGGATGGCGATGATAGAACCGATAATGCCGACTACGCCTAACGGATAGGCACATGCATATCCCAGTGCAATCTGCGGTCCATTGTAGTTGAGCTGCGTCAATGCTTCCTGGGCGGCACCGAGTCCCGGTGTATTGGTAACGGCGCCATACAGGATACCGACCATCATCGGCAATTCAATACGTCCGTTGGCAAGGAAATAGATAGTCAATGCTACGGCGATGTTCAATACTACAATACCTACGGCGAGCAGATTGAGGGTCATCCCTCCTTTCTTGAACGAAGAGAAGAAGCTGGGCCCTACCTGAAGACCGATACAGAACACGAACAATATCAATCCGAACTCGCGGATGAAATGAAGAATGTGTGTGTCGCCGGTAAAACCGAAATGTCCCATCAGAATACCGGTGAACAGAACAAAGGTGACTCCCAATGACACTCCGAAGATTTTGATCTTACCTAAGAGCACCCCGGCAGCTATCACAAAAGCATAAAGAAAGACTATGTGTGCCACGGAGCTGGAGTCCCACAATAAACTTTGTATCCAATCCATAGTAGTTTTTTTATTAAAATTGCGACAAAATTAGCTATAACAACGGAGGTAATCAAATATTTTCTCTCTTTTATTTGTTGATGACACCCTGCTACCTCCCTGTGCGAATTTTCTCTAAAAAAAGTACCTCATTAGAACTATTTGCCTATCTTTGTCTCTCTAAAAGCAACACTTGGAAAGATTCATTAAGATAAAGATAATACTAATCTTATTTTAAATTTATAATAAACTATGGCAGACAGTAAAGAAAAACTCTTCTCGGATTTTTCTCCGGTATCTACAGAACAGTGGATGGAGAAAGTGACAGCCGACCTCAAGGGCGCTGATTTTGAGAAGAAACTCGTTTGGAAGACAAACGAAGGATTCAAGGTAAAACCTTTCTATCGGATGGAAGACCTTGAAGGACTGAAAACAACCGATGCGCTTCCCGGAGAATTTCCCTACCTGAGAGGAACCAAAAAGGACAATAACGAATGGTTCGTTCGTCAGGAAATTAAGGTGGAATGTCCGCAAGAGGCAAATGCCAAAGCATTGGATATATTGAATAAGGGAATCGATTCTCTTTCTTTCCATGTGAAAGCGAAAGAACTCAACGCGGAGTATATCGAAACTTTGCTGAATGATATCTGTGCGGAGTGTATAGAACTCAATTTCTCTACCTGTCAAGGTCATGTAGTAGAACTGGCAAATCTTCTGGTAGCTTATTTTCAGAAGAAAGATTATGATGTGAAGAAGCTGCAGGGTTCTATCAACTTTGATTATTTTAATAAGATGTTGTCTCGTGGAAAGGAAAAAGGAGACATGATTCAGACAGCAAAAGCATTGCTCGAAGCGATCCAGCCACTGCCTTTCTACCGGGTATTGAATGTAAATGCGCTTTCATTGAATAATGCAGGTGCTTATATTTCCCAGGAATTGGGTTATGCGCTTGCCTGGGGTAATGAATACATGAACCAACTGACTGAAGCCGGATTGCCTGCCGCCCTGGTAGCGAAGAAGATAAAATTTAATTTCGGTATCAGTTCCAACTATTTCCTTGAAATTGCAAAATTCCGTGCAGCACGCATGTTGTGGGCAAATATCGTAGCATCCTACCATCCTGAATGTCTGCGTGACTGTGAAAATAAAGGTCCGAACGGAGAATGCCGTTGTGCTGCGAAGATGAGAATCCATGCGGAGACTTCCACTTTTAATCTGACCCTGTTTGATGCCCATGTTAATTTATTGCGTACACAAACCGAGGCTATGAGTGCCGCTTTGGGAGGCGTCGATTCGATGACCGTAGTACCGTTTGATAAGACTTATGAAACACCGGATGAATTCTCTGAACGTCTGGCTCGTAACCAGCAGTTATTGCTGAAAGAAGAATCACATTTCGACAAAGTGGTGGATCCGGCTGCCGGTTCATATTATATTGAAAACCTGACAGTATCTATCGCAAAACAAGCGTGGGAGCTTTTCTTGGCTGTTGAAGAAGAAGGCGGTTTCTACGCTGCCCTGAAAGCCGGCACAGTGCAGGCTGCTGTAAACGAAAGCAACAAAGCCCGTCACAAAGCAGTAGCCCAGCGCCGTGAAATATTGTTAGGTACCAACCAGTTTCCGAACTTTAATGAGAAAGCGGGCGACAAAAAACCGGTGGAGGCAAAATGTTGTTGTGGTGGACACAATACATGTGAAAAAGAGGTCGCTACTTTGAACTTTGACCGTGCTGCCAGCGAATTCGAAGCATTGCGTCTTGAAACTGAAGCATCCGGTAAGCGTCCGAAAGCGTTCATGTTGACAATCGGTAATTTAGCTATGCGTCAGGCACGTGCACAGTATTCATGTAACTTCTTGGCTTGTGCCGGATATGAAGTAGTCGATAATTTAGGCTTTAAAACCGTTGAAGAAGGTGTGGAGGCAGCAATGGCAGCCAAGGCTGACATCGTGGTACTTTGCTCCAGCGACGATGAATATGCCGAATACGCTGTTCCTGCATTTGAAGCGGTGAATGGCCGTGCAATGTTTATAGTTGCCGGTGCTCCTGCCTGTATGGACGAATTGAAAGCAGCCGGTATCGAGAATTTCATTCACGTACGTGTCAATGTACTTGATACTTTAAAGGAGTTTAATGCCAAATTACTAAAGTGATTTCAGTCCTGAATCGTAAATCGCTAAATCGTAAATAAACAACATGAGAAAAGATTTCAAAAATTTAGATATATACGCAGCATTTCAGCCCGCTAATGGTGCTGAATGGCAAAAGGCAAACGGAATCGAAGCTAATTGGAAGACTCCGGAACATATCTGCGTGAAGCCTGTTTATACAAAAGAAGATCTGGAAGGAATGGAACATCTGGACTATGCGGCCGGTATTCCTCCTTATCTGCGCGGTCCGTATTCGGTGATGTATACGCTGCGTCCCTGGACAATCCGTCAGTATGCCGGATTTTCTACTGCCGAGGAGTCGAATGCTTTCTATCGTCGTAACTTGGCTTCCGGGCAGAAAGGTTTGTCTGTTGCATTCGACTTGGCTACTCACCGTGGCTACGACCCCGATCACGAACGGGTAGTAGGCGATGTTGGTAAAGCCGGTGTGTCCATCTGTTCGCTTGAAAATATGAAAGTGCTGTTCGATGGCATTCCTTTGAATAAGATGTCGGTATCCATGACAATGAACGGCGCTGTACTTCCGGTGCTTGCTTTCTATATCAATGCGGGGCTCGAACAGGGAGCCAAACTGGAAGAAATGGCTGGGACTATTCAGAATGACATTCTGAAAGAGTTCATGGTGCGTAATACTTATATTTATCCGCCTGCATTCTCTATGAAGATTATCTCTGATATTTTTGAGTATACTTCACAGAAGATGCCAAAGTTCAACTCTATTTCTATTTCCGGTTATCATATGCAGGAAGCCGGTGCTACGGCCGATATCGAGTTGGCCTATACTTTAGCCGACGGTTTGGAATATCTTCGTGCGGGTGTGGCTGCCGGAATCGACATCGACGCTTTTGCCCCGCGTCTCTCTTTCTTCTGGGCTATCGGTACCAATCATTTTATGGAAATAGCCAAGATGCGCGCTGCCCGTATGCTATGGGCCAAGATCGTGAAACAGTTCAATCCGAAAAATCCGAAGTCATTGGCATTGCGTACTCACTCTCAGACATCAGGCTGGTCGCTGACAGAACAGGATCCGTTCAATAATGTGGGACGTACTTGTATCGAAGCAATGGCTGCCGCATTGGGACATACTCAATCATTGCATACGAATGCGCTTGACGAGGCCATCGCTTTGCCGACAGATTTTTCGGCACGTATTGCCCGTAATACTCAGATTTATATTCAGGAAGAGACGTATGTTTGTAAGAACGTTGACCCTTGGGGAGGTTCTTATTATGTGGAGAATCTGACGAATGAACTGGCTCACAGTGCTTGGGAACATATTCAGGAGATTGAAAAGTTGGGTGGGATGGCAAAGGCTATCGAAACCGGTATTCCTAAGATGCGTATCGAAGAAGCGGCTGCCCGTACGCAAGCCCGTATCGACTCCGGTTCGCAAACGATTGTGGGTGTGAACAAGTATCGTCTGGAAAAAGAAGCACCGATCGATATTTTAGAAATCGATAATACAGCCGTTCGTATTGAGCAGATTGAGAACTTGAAACGGTTGAAAGAGGGCCGGAATCAAGAAGAGGTTGACAAAGCGCTTGCCGCTATTACCAAGTGTGTGGAAACGAAAGAAGGTAACCTGCTCGAGTTGGCTGTAGAAGCCGCCCGTGTACGTGCCACATTAGGAGAAATCTCTTATGCTTGCGAGAAGATTGTAGGACGTTATAAAGCAGTAATCAGAACTATATCAGGCGTGTATTCATCAGAAAGTAAAAACGATAGCGACTTCAAACGTGCTTGTGAACTCACCGAGAAGTTTGCAAAGAAAGAGGGACGTCAACCTCGTATTATGATTGCGAAAATGGGACAGGACGGTCACGACCGTGGTGCCAAAGTGGTAGCAACCGGTTATGCCGACTGTGGCTTCGATGTGGATATGGGACCGTTGTTCCAGACTCCGGCCGAAGCTGCTCGTGAAGCCGTTGAGAATGACGTTCATGTAGTAGGTGTTTCTTCGTTGGCTGCCGGACACAAAACGCTGGTTCCACAGATCATTGAAGAATTGAAGAAGTTAGGACGTGAAGATATTGTAGTGATTGCCGGTGGTGTTATTCCGGCTCAGGATTACGATTTCCTTTATAAAGCGGGTGTGGCTGCCATTTTTGGTCCGGGTACTCCGGTTGCAAAGGCGGCTTGTCAGATTCTGGAAATCTTGATGGACGAGGAATAAAAGATATATCTTAATGTAGATAGGGTAGGAGTGGGATTGTTGGATATCCTGCTCCTATTTTTTGTTTTCTTATGCGGGTTACCTCTTTGATTCCGATTTCCAGTGAGATCACTTCTGATTCATATAATAGAAATCCCCTTACTTTATCCTTTGGACGTTTTAAGGATAAGAGTAAGGGGAAATTTTGATTACAGTCTGTAATTTGTAGATCAAATATAGGCTATTGTTCTCGTTTTGAGAATCCTATTTCTATTACTTTACAATTACTTTTGCATTGTCTTTTCCATTACGGACAATGTAGAAGCCGGCAGAAAGGGAAACAAACGATCCATTTGTAACTGCTTTCTTTATAATTAGACGGCCTTGTCCATCGTATACGTTGGCTGTACAATCTTGTCCTTGAACCATAATACCTCCGGTTACACCGGTAAATGTTGTTTTCGGAGCGTCTTGTACGTCTTTAACGGCAACATCTCCCGACTCAATTCTAAGGGTGAAATCGACAATAGCTCCTCCATTGCTTGCAATATGGTTTCCGGAAATGACACTTCCACAAGGAGCAAGGCTGTTCCAGTCAATTTTGAAACGGATGCGATAGTCGCCTGCTGAAAGATTTTCCGGCAGAATGAAACGTGGGAGAGCACCATTGGCTCCGACATTATTTTTTTTCTGGTCTCCTAAACTATTTGTGCCATCAGCACCTCCGTCTTCTGAATAGAATGTATATGATACTAATTCCCCTTCATTATTACCGTCTGCGTTGAGGGTGATGTCGAACTCTTTATCTTTATTATAATCTACATATACATAAGCATGCATCCATTCAAAGTTCCATACCGTACTCGGATTTAGCGTTGCACCGGCTTTAGTGGAGATTATTTCATCTGTTTTGTCAACGTATACCGGACGGGGAGTTTTTGCAGTCTGAATCTGACTGCTTGTAAATTCATTGGTACCATCGGTAACAGATATAGAGGTCAGATAGCGGGTGTGGTTTGATTCATAATCCGGAGTACAATAGGCAGGATATGTGAATTCTGCTGTTGCAACTTTACTGTTGGTCATACCTTTTTTGATAGCTATTGCTTTGATGGTGACTGCCGAAGATACTAAAATCGGTTCTGTATAGACTTCCGACTGGGCATTAGGCATTGTTCCGTCCAATGTATAATAGATTACGGCATCCGGAGTGCTGCATGTGATTGTAACTTCAGATGTTTCTCCCTCTTCCAAACGCGCACCGGCCGGATCGAAAACAGGAGTTTCTACCTGTTCCAGAATTTCACCGGCAGGAGTGTATACATCTTGGCCATCAGTCAGCCATTCCAGAGAGAAATTCATAAAATAGAGTGAGCAGGCTCCTTCCGGATTTTCTTCTACATATGCTCCGATTGTACCGTCGGGAAGGATGGTGAGAGATGAATATACAGAGTTGTATGGGCATATGGATTTTACTGTCGGCCATGTTTCCCCTTCATCATAACTGATAAATATACTTACGTTCTGGCGTGAAGAAGAATTAGGAATGGAATGTAACAGACGGTCTTTATTGAAGCCTTGATCTGTTGCTGTATAGCGGATGATATCACCGTTGCAGGCATTGGTATTGATTTCGTTCCAGTTTGATTGGGCTCCCCAGGTTTCTCCACCGTCTGTAGAGATGCTGTAACCACGGTAACCGCTTTGACGAACGCTCATTAATACACGGCCATCATTGAGTTCTACCACTTTCGCTTCATCTCCATTGCTGAATGCACGTTCTGATACTGTCCAGGTAGCACCATTGTCGTCTGAATAAACGGCATAATTGTGTAACTGGTTTCCGGAGCCCATTGCTGCAACAAACATGATGCGTCCTGCGTGTTCTCCGCGAGTCAGACGTAAACCGTTTCCGGAACCGAAGAAAGAGTGGGTAAAGGCCTTGCGTTCTGCGTTATCACAATTGCTTCCCCATAACAGATCTGTAACGTTTTTAGGCTCTTCCCAAGTACGCCCTTTATCATGACTGATAGTGATATACGACCATTGAGGGTCGGATGCGGAAGAGGCCCAAAGTCCGTTTCCACCAACGAATCCGCACACTACATCGCCGTTGGCTGCCTCAACGATGACTGCATCACCGTATCCTTTTTTATATCCTTTACCTTCAGCAATGGTTACAGGTTCACTCCAAGTGAGACCACCGTCGGTACTATAACGCGAAACGATGTCAATGTCTTCCGGAAGGTCTGTTTCGTTATATTTGCGTTTGTCGGTAGTTGCTAATAATGTGCCGTCTGAAAGTTGAAGTAATGCCGGTATACGCCAGTTCTTTGAATCATAATCACCCGGGGCAAATACCAGGCGGCGTTTCAGCAATATTTCACGACTTCCGGTTGGAGCGGGATTTTCGATTTCGAAAGCTTGGCTTTCAGTGGTTATTTCATGCAGTTCTGCATCGATTTTTGAACCTTCGTTTGCTGTTTCCGATATTTCAGCGCATATCCACAAATAGCTTGTACCGGATTGGATGGTTGCATTTGTAAATTCGCATGTCATATCACCTTCAGCCGGAACAAATTCACCTAATAAAATGGCATCTTGGGCTGTGCGTTCATCGAATTTGTTTTCGGATGTTTTATAGATTTTTATTTTCGTGATATCTGCTAAATTGGTCGTTCCGTTTAAATTCATTTTCATAGAATGTAATGCCTGTGTAGCGTCTGTTCCTCCCATTGTTACAGTTGCTTTAAGGATCTGATCGTATGGATTTCCACGTCCGGTAAATTTGCTGTTCTGGGCAAGGGTTACCGAGGTGATTTCCGGAAGTTCGGTTGTAAAGCCGACTAATGTGCCGGTATGTCCGTTTCCGCTGATATCTGTTACTCTTAATCCTGTAATATTCTGAAAATCATAGGCTGCCACCAATCCGTCTGTCTCAGGGCCTACTTCGGCCGTTGCATCTGCAGTGATTTCCTCTGCCGAAAGAGCCCGTTTGTAGAAATGCAAACCGCCAATAGCACCGTTAAGGAAATAATTAGGTGTGTCTTCTTCAGAGAATCCGGCTCCGACAAGAACGTCATATGTATTAGTGCATTCCCAAGGAGCAATGGGCTTGATTCCGCTGTTGGCAACTGCTGTACCGTTGTGATATTCGTACATGATACCTGCTGTGCGATCAATGACGAAAGCGATGTGGTGCCATTCACCTGCATATCCGGGGATATTTGAATAGACAGATACGGAATTATTGTGGTCTCCTGTATTATTGGGACTATTCACAGCGAAAAATTGACTACTTATGCCATTTCCCCATAATTCATATCCCGATTTGATGGTGGCATTGTTTTTTACACGTTTCACGACGAAACGGGTATCTGCTTCTAAAACATTTCGTTTTACCCAGCATGAAACGGTAAATGATTCAGTAGTCGTTATGTTGAAATCGGCATGATGAGGAATCATCATATACTGATCGGAACCATTAAACTCAATAAAAGAGCTGGGGGCATTGTTTTCTGCCGTGGTTGATTGAGAATTAGTAGCAATACTACTTGTAGTCTGGTTATTGGCCAGGACTACTGGCAATAACGCTGTAAGCGCTGCCATAGTAAACAGTTTTTTTAAATTCATAATATTATATATTAAAGTTATAAAATAAATGACTATAGGTCATCTTGGACATACGTAACAGTCGTTCTTTATATTTTATAGGGCTGATATTTATAATACAGTTTATTGATGAAGGTTACTAAAACAAGAATAAAATTAAAAAGGTAGAATGTTGTTATTGAATACTTGTGTAGGGGATATTGAAGCCTCTCCCCAACCCTCTCCGTGGGAGAGGGCGTACAGATACTCTTGTTTATTAATTAGTTACAAAACCAACTTAGCTCCCTCTCCCACGGAGAGGGCTGGGGGAGAGGCTTCATTATCCACGCTTCAGATGTTAAAATCAGAGGTATATATTGTAAAAAACTCTACTGCTTCTCTTAAATAATGTTGTAAAACATACTTTTTTGCTTGGATTATTTGCAGATATCCTCAAAAGCCGTACATTTGCAATGTGTTTTTCATAGTATTAGATTTAAGGTTAACAAAGGTTGGAGCAAGGCGTTGCTCCTTTTTTTATGTCTATACCTCTCGTAACTTTCCCTGTTTTTGCTAACTTTGCATGATTTTAAAAACAAAAGAATGATAGTTTGTATTGCCGAAAAGCCCTCTGTGGCACGTGATATTGCTGATATTTTAGGAGCCAGAACCCGGAAAGAAGGGTATATCGAAGGAAACGGATACCAAGTGACTTGGACGTTCGGCCATCTTTGCACTTTGAAAGAACCGCATGAATATACCCCCGGATGGAAATCATGGAGCTTGGGTAGTCTCCCTATGATTCCTCCGCGTTTTGGCATAAAACTGATAGAGAATCCTACTTATGAGAAGCAGTTCCATATCATCGAAGGATTGATGCAACAGGCTGATGAGATCATAAATTGTGGTGATGCCGGGCAGGAAGGGGAATTGATTCAACGCTGGGTGATGCAAAAGGCCGGAGCACGTTGTCCGGTGAAACGTCTCTGGATCTCTTCATTGACAGAAGAAGCTATTAAAGAGGGTTTTGCGAAGTTGAAAGATCAATCGGACTTCCAGTCGTTGTACGAAGCCGGGCTTTCCAGGGCAATGGGAGATTGGTTGTTGGGGATGAATGCTACCCGTTTGTATACTATTAAGTACGGGCAGAACAAGCAAGTTCTTTCTATCGGCCGTGTACAGACTCCTACGCTGGCATTGATCGTCAACCGGCAGTTGGAGATTGAAAACTTCAAGCCGGAGCCTTATTGGGAATTGAAAACGGTCTATCGTGAAACTACATTCTCGGCGACGAAAGGAAAATTCACTTCCAAAGAGGAGGGACTGGAGTTTCTGGAAACGGTAAAACAATCGGATTTTGTGGTGACGGATGTTTCGGCAAAGAAAGGGGTGGAGTATGCACCCCGTCTGTTCGACCTTACTTCACTACAGGTGGAATGCAATAAAAAGTTTGCTTATTCCGCTGATGAGACTCTGAAACTGATCCAGTCGCTTTATGAAAAGAAAGTGACTACCTATCCGCGTGTCGATACGACTTTCCTTAGTGATGATATTTATCCGAAGTGTCCGGCTATTCTGAAGGGGCTGAGGGATTATGAAGTTTTGACTGCACCGTTGGACGGTGCCAAGCTTCCAAAATCCAAAAAAGTATTCGACAGTTCGAAAGTGACCGATCACCACGCTATTATTCCGACCGGAGTATATCCACAGAATCTGACGGATATGGAACACCGGGTGTTCGATTTGATTGCCCGCCGTTTTATTGCGGTATTCTATCCCGATTGCAAGGTGTCTACTACCACCGTATTGGGAGAAGTGGATAAGATCGAGTTTAAGGTGACCGGTAAACAGATTCTTGAACCGGGTTGGCGGGTTGTTTTTGCCAAAGAACAGGTTGAGGAGAAAGAGGGGGATGAAGAGCGGGTATTGCCGGTTTTCGTGAAGGGAGAGAGCGGGCCGCATGTGCCGGATTTGAATGAGAAGTGGACACAACCTCCGAAACCCTATACGGAAGCTACCCTGCTTCGTGCCATGGAGACTGCCGGTAAATTGGTGGATAACGACGAATTGCGCGATGCTTTGAAAGAAAATGGTATTGGCCGTCCGTCAACACGCGCTGCCATTATCGAGACCCTGTTCAAGCGAAACTATATCCGTAAGGAGAAAAAGAATCTGATAGCTACCCCTACGGGTGTGGAACTGATACAACTTATCCATGAGGAACTCCTGAAATCTGCCGAATTGACCGGTATATGGGAGAAGAAACTTCGTGAGATTGAAAAAAGAACTTATGATGCCCGGCAGTTTCTGGAAGAATTGAAACAGATGGTTTCGGAGATTGTGACAAGTGTATTGTCTGATAATACCAACCGTCGCATTACCATACAGGAAACTGCGGCACAAATAGCAGAAGAAAAGCCGAAGAAAGAGCCCAAAAAACGTACCCGCAAACCGGCTGCTCCAAAAGAAAAGAAGCAGGAAGAGAAGAGTGCGGAAAAGGCAGTTGAAGGATCCGGAAAGGAGGGAGTGCCAGTTACCGGTGAGACGGATCTCTTGGTCGGTCAGCCTTGCCCGGTGTGCGGTAAAGGCACTATTATCAAGGGGAAGGCGGCTTATGGTTGTTCTGAATGGAAGAATGGGTGTACTTTTAGAAGGGCATTCGATTGAGATAGCTTTACAATTACTTGGGAGTTTTGCACGTTTCATGGATGTGAGACGTGCGTCTCGCAACTGTGTGACGATCGTTTCATAATTGTGAAACATGCGTCTCTTAATTGTGAAACGCTTTGAAGAAAGGAGCGAATACGGAAAACATCCGGCAGGTATACCGAATGATCACATCGTTATAGCAAAAGATGATAACCGTTTACAATAAACCTCTCTTTTTTCTGTTTATATACTAAGATTATGTGCCGCAAACTTATCTATATACTTCTACTTTTCCTGCTGGCTTCCTGTGGTGCAGGACGCAGTTTGAAGAGAGCCGAGCAAAGTTATGCCCGCGGCGAATACTTTGATGCAGCCAAATATTATCGGAAAGCCTATGCGGCCACTCCCCCGAAGCAACGGAAACAGCGTGGAGAGATCGCTTATAAGATGGCCGGCTGTTATCGTCTCATCAATTATAATGTGCGTGCCAAAGGGGCTTACATGAATGCCATCCGTTATCACTATCCGGATTCGGTAACCCATTTCTATCTGGCAGAGAGTTTGCGGAAGAATGGCGAGTATAAACCGGCTATTGCCTCCTATAAAACCTATCTCCAATATCGTCCTAATGATACATTGGCGTTGAATGGCTTGCAATCCTGCACTTTGGCACAGGAATGGAAGGAGCACCCTACACGACATATAGTGAAACGGGAAGCCGTTTTCTTCTCCCGGCGCAGCGATTATTCCCCGATGTATGCCGGAGACGATACGGATATCATCTATTTTACTTCCACCCGGAATGAGGCAAAAGGGAATGATCTGAACGGTATCACCGGTATGAAAAGTGCCGATATATTCTCTTCCAAACGTGATGAGAAGAAAAACTGGCAAAAGCCCGAACCGTTGGAGTCGGAAGTGAACAGCGAGTTTGAAGATGGTGCCTGTTCTTTCTCGGCGGATGGTAAAACCATGTATTTTACCCGTTGCCGGACATCGCCCGAGGCACCTGTGTATGCCGAGATATTTGCTTCCGCACGTACCGGAGCCAATTGGGGGACACCGACTAAATGTGCCATTCTGAATGATTCTCTTTCTTCAGTGGCTCATCCTGCCATGTCTCCGGCGGGAGATTTTCTTTATTTTGTATCCGATATGCCCGGCGGATTCGGCGGACTTGATTTGTGGCGCATCAATGTAGTGAAGGACGGTTTCGGATATGTGGATAATCTGGGGCCTGATATCAATACGGCCGGTGACGAGATGTTTCCTACGTTCGGCCCTAAGGGGGAGTTATACTTTTCTTCGAACGGGCATCCCGGTATGGGAGGGCTCGATATATTCTGTGCAGTGCTCGACTCTGTATCCGGGCGGTGGAAAGTGGAAAATATGCGTTCGCCTATTAATTCTGCCGGAGATGATTTCGGTATGACTTATGAGCCGGGGCGGCAGCGTGGTTTTTTCTCTTCCAACCGGGGAGATGCGCGCGGATGGGATCATATTTATAGCTTTGAATTGCCGGAAGTGAATCATACTCTTACCGGCTGGGTATATGATAAAGAAGGCGATGCCCTGCCGGAAGCTATGGTAACCATAGTCGGTGACGACGGTACTTATCTGAAAATAGATGTGAAGAGAGACGGGTCATTCGTTCAACGTCTCAATTCCGGACAGCATTATGTAATGTTGGCCTCTTGCCGTGGTTATCTGAACGGGAAACAGGAACTTGTAACGGATACGGCCCAAGTTGACCGCAGTTATGAGGTTGAATTCCCATTGGCCTCCATTACCCGTCCGGTGCTAATCGAGAATATTTTCTATGAATTCGACCGGGCAGACCTTACCCCTGCATCGACTACTGCGCTTGACGAACTGATCGCTTTGTTGAACGATAACCCGAATGTAACCATCGAGCTTGCTGCTCATTGTGACTATAAAGGAAATGACGCTTACAATGAGCGTCTTTCGCAGAGACGTGCGGAATCGGTTGTTCGCTATTTGATTAAAGGAGGTATTTCCGAAGATCGCCTTACGGCAAAAGGATACGGAGAGAGCAAACCGAAAGTTGTGAATAAGTCGGTGCTGAAGACAGCTCCTTTCTTGAAAGAGGGGAATGTGCTGACAGAGGAATTCATTAAGACACTTACTCCGGAGCAGCAGGAAATATGTAATGCGATTAACCGCCGTACCGAGTTCCAAGTATTGCGTACCACCTACGGATTGTATAAATAAAACTATCTTTTCGAAAACTTGTTCTTCCTTCCATTTGTTCTTATTAAAGATAACGTTAATTCGATATAAGGAATCATGCTGCATCGTTTCTCCTCCTTTCCGGAAAGAGGGAAAGCCATGCGGGATAAGAGTTATGTCGGACTCAGGTTAAAGATTTAATAAAGATAGTAAAGTGATGAAGAAATCAAAAAAAGGAATGGCGGCCTTGATGGCGCTTGCTGCTGCATTTTTAATGTTTGCACAGAAGTCCGAAGCATGTACACGTGCGGTGTATCTTGGACCGGATAATATGGTGATAACCGGGCGTACAATGGATTGGAAAGAAGATATCATGTCCAATCTTTATTTGTTTCCACGTGGTGTAAAGCGGGTCAGTTATGATAAGGGAGAGGTGGTGAACTGGACTTCCAAATATGGAAGTATTGTTGCTTCTGCCTATGATCTCGGTATTTGTGACGGAATGAATGAGAAAGGACTCGTAGCAAGTCTGCTTTTCTTGCCGGAATCAATTTATACGCGTCCGAATGATACACGTCCGGTGATGGGAATCGGGATCTGGACTCAATATGTGCTTGATAATTTTGCTACAGTGAGTGAGGCTGTGGCAGAATTGAAAAAAGAAACTTTCCGTATCGATGCACCTCATCTGCCCAATGGAGCGGCTTCAACGTTGCACATGGCAATTACCGATGAAACGGGTAATACGGCTGTTTTAGAGTATATCGACGGAAATCTGATTATTCACGAAGGTAAACAATATCAAGTGATGACTAATTCACCACGTTATGATCTTCAGTTGGCTGTGAATGATTATTGGAAGGAAGTGGGTGGTCTGCAAATGTTGCCCGGTACCAATCGTTCGAGCGACCGTTTTGTGCGTGCTTCATTTTATGTACATGCCATACCGCAGACTGCCGATCCGAAAATAGCAGTCCCCAGTGTACTGAGCATAATGCGGAATGTATCTGTGCCATTCGGTATTTCTACTCCGGATAAGCCACATATCTCGTCTACCCGTTGGCGTTCTGTTTCCGACCAAAAGGATCGGGTCTATTACTTTGAGTCGACATTGACTCCCAATCTTTTTTGGATTGATTTAAAGAAGGTAGACTTTAGTCCGAAAGTTGGTGTGAAGAAGTTAACACTGACTAATGGCGAAATTTATGCCGGTGAAGCGAATAAGGATTTTAAGGAAAGCAAAGGCTTTAATTTCCTGTTCAGACTTCCGTAGACAGGGAGTAGTTGATAGTTAGTAGTTGGTAGTTAGTAGTAAGTAGTAAGTAGTTAGTAGTAGGCTGCGCTATATGCCGCATGGAACTTCTAACTCCTTACTCCTAACTACCAACTACTCACTATTTTCCGTATTCCTTATAAAATTCTACTACCGCTTCGATTCCTTTTCGGAAGATATCCAATGAGAAATTTTCATTGGGAGAATGGATGGCATCTGATTCCAAACCAAATCCCATTAATACGGTTTTGATTCCCAATACCTGTTCAAAAGTAGAGATGATAGGAATGCTTCCTCCACGGCGTACTGCTAACGGTTTCTTGCCGAATGCAACTTCGAATCCCTTTTCAGCAGCTTGGTAAGCCGGAAGGGAAATCGGACATACATACCCTTGTCCGCCATGCATCGGAGTCACTTTAACTTGTACTGTTTCCGGGGCAATGGAACGGATGTAATCTGCAAACAGTTCTGATATTTTATGATGATCCTGGTGGGGAACTAACCGGCAGGATACTTTGGCAAATGCTTTCGAAGGAAGAACTGTTTTGGAGCCTTCACCCGTATATCCTCCCCATATACCGCAAACATCGAATGACGGACGGCAGCTATTACGTTCGAGGGTGCTGTATCCTTTTTCACCGAATAATTCTTTCACCCCGATAGCAGCTTTATATTTCTCTTCATTGAATGGGATGTGTGCAATCATTTCCCGTTCTGCTTGAGGTACTTCCTCCACATCGTCATAGAAACCGGGGGCAGTGATACGACCGTCGGCATCTATCACTTTGCTTATCATGCTACAGAGCACATTGACAGGATTGGCTACCGCACCACCAAAATGTCCGGAATGAAGGTCGCGGTTTGGTCCGGTCACCTCTATTTCCCAATAAGCCAGTCCACGTAGGCCGGTGGTTAATGAGGGCAGGTCGGCGCCCAGCATACTGGTATCCGATACCAATATGATATCTGCTTTCAGTAGTTCTTTGTGCTCTTCACAGAAGGCTTCAAGACTGGGTGAACCAATTTCTTCTTCCCCTTCGAAAATGAATTTCACATTGTTTCTTAATAAGTCGTTTTTGACCAGATATTCAAAAGCTTTCACTTGAATAAATGCCTGCCCTTTGTCGTCATCCGCGCCACGTGCCCAGATATGTCCGTCGCGTATTTCAGGCTCAAACGGTTTACTTTTCCACAATTCTAAAGGTTCGGCCGGCATCACATCATAGTGGGCATATACAAGCACTGTTTTTGCATTCGGGTCTACAATTTTTTGTCCGAATACGATCGGGTTTCCTTGAGAAGGCATTACGATAGCTTCATCAGCCCCCGCCTCCAGTAACAATTGTGTCCAACGTTGTGCACATGCCAGCATATCATCATGGTGCTCCGGTAGTGCACTGATACTTGGGATACGGATGAGGCTGAACAAATCTTCCATCATCTTCGGTTCGTTTACTGCAATATAATCTTTAATATAAGCCATTTTTTAGTAGTTAGTAGTTAGTAGCTGGAATTGGTAGTTGGTGGTTAGTAGCTGGTAGTCAGTAGTTGGTCTTCAAACAACACGCTGCATAGATTCTAACTACCAGCTCCTAACTCCTAAATTTGTGTCATTCTATCCAATAAGTAATAATCGAGTATTGTCATGGCAGCCATTGCTTCCACGATAGGAACGGCACGTGGTAAAACGCAGGGATCATGCCGTCCGCGTGCTTTCAGAGTGGTGTCGATACCATCGATGTTTACGGTTTCCTGTTCCATAAGCACAGTAGCTACCGGTTTAAATGCGACACGGAAAAAAATATCTTGTCCATTACTAATACCACCCTGGATTCCTCCTGAGTGGTTAGTACGCGTTTCGATGCGTCCGTTATGATTGTAGAATACATCGTTTTGTTCCGATCCTTTTTGTTTTAAGCCTTTGAAACCGTCTCCATATTCAAACGCTTTGGCTGCATTAATACTCAGCATGGCATTACCCAATGCCGCGTGCAGCTTACCGAACACCGGCTGTCCCAGTCCGATGGGGCATCCTTTGATAACACAAGTCAGTACTCCGCCAATGGTATCGCCTTCTCCTTTTATTTTATAGATAAGATCCTGCATCTCTTTTGCTTTTTCCGGATCCGGGCAACGTACCGGATTGGTCTCAATCAAGTCCAGATCGTAATCTGTATAATTCCCTTCCAACTTGATAGGGCCTACTTGTGATGTATAAGCCGTGATATGAATTCCTAATTGGTTTAATGCTAATTTGGCCAAAGCACCGGCTACAACGCGTGAAATCGTTTCACGGGCCGATGAGCGTCCTCCGCCGCGATGATCCCGGATGCCATACTTCACCTTATAAGTATAGTCCGCATGTGACGGGCGATATACATTTTCCAGATTGTTGTAGTCGTTGGAATGCTGGTTTTCGTTCCATACGATAAAGCCGATAGGGCAACCGGTCGATTTTCCTTCAAAGATGCCCGATAGGAATTCCACCTTGTCCGCTTCTTTACGCGAGGTAGTGATAGCCGATTGTCCGGGACGACGACGGTCGAGTTCTTTCTGTACGAACTCTTCATCGATCCTGATACCTGCCGGAAAACCGTCTATAACTCCACCGATACCTTTTCCATGTGACTCTCCAAAACTGGTTAGCCTGAATATATTTCCAAATGAATTAAACATGATGTTGTGTGATTTAAGAAATTGTATATTGCAAATATAACAATTTATCCGACACTAAAGTTATTACCTTTGCTTTTATTTATCGCTGTTCCGATATTGTTGCGGACTCATACCTGTCAGGCGTTTGAAATATTTTCCAAAGAAAGATACGTTCGGGAAATTCAGAGATTCTGCAATTTCGTGTATCGGTATGTTAGTCGATTTCAATTGTGCTTTGGCATCTACTATGACAACTTCCGAGATAATATCCATAACAGTCTTGCCTGTAACATGTTTTACAGTGTTACTCAAGTGAGTAGGCGTTATATTCATTTGTTTTGCGTAATATGTAATATTTCGTTCTTGAGTATAATGCTGGATAACCAGATGACCAAATGTTTTACATATTTCCTCACTTCTGCTTGAACCTGTTTCGCTTCGGATGGGTTGTTCATGATACATATCACTCAACCTATATAGAATGGAAAGAAGCATGCATTTTAAAATTTCAGGATTGTAAGGAGACCGTTTTTTATAATATACTTTCATCATGAGCCAAAAAAACTCTTCGTAGATAGAGGCAAACTCTTCAGGCAGTGACAAAACCGGATGGCTCTTTGTAATATAAATTAGGTCGATAATAGACTTGTTTTTGTTTAACCCATTGATAAATTCAGAAGAAAATACCATGAAATAAAGTTTTAGATCTCCTTCTATTTTGTTTATCTGGATGATACTTCCTGGTGAAAGGGTTACGAAATCATTCTTCTTTATGGTATACTCGGACAAATTAATACTTGCCTCAATGCTACCATTCATGCACAATACAAATATTTCAGCCTTAAGTCTACACGGATATCGTGTGTATAAGTTCAATATATTAAGATCAATATCGGCATTACTACCTATAACAAAATCTTCTGTTATGTCTATTTTAGGTAATTCTTGTTCCATAATCTTTTGGTTTATTGATGCACAAATATAGGTATATTTTTATAAATAGACTACATTACTTGAGTTATAGAACATAAAAGAAGAAAGATATATTTCCATATACTAATGATTTATAGTTTAAAAAAGAAGGGATACTTTAGTAATAGGATATAAATTAGTAGAAATAGACCTTGTTTAAAAATGGAAACTGTTGTTACTTTGCAGCGTTTTTAATCAATAATGAAAGAATATGAATAAAAGAAGATTACTTTTTGTTGTTGTTTCTGTCTTTCTTTGTGCATTCCAGAGCATTTATGCCGGGAATAAAGACTTGACAAACTGGATAGATGGCGGTAAGGACTATGGAAATAAGTATGCTTATGACACAGGATGGTATGATGCTACTGCTTCAGAATATACGATTTCTACTCCGGCAGAAATGGGGGCTTTTGCGGTAGCAAGTGCAACTGATGCATTCGAAGGTAAAACAGTGAAATTAGCAGCAGACCTTGACATGTCGAAATATGGATGGGTGTCTCTCGGTGCAGCAGGCTTTAAAGGTACATTTGATGGTATGGGACATACCATTACTGCTATGTCGTATAAAGATGAAAGCCAGGCTAAGGCTTGGGGGTTATTTCATACGATCGATGGAGGTACTGTTAAAAATATCGTAATAACCGGAAGTACTTTTGCTAATGAAAAATCGGGTACCAGCTGCCCTTCTGTAGGAGGTATTGCTTCTATCTTAAAAGGGAGTGGTGTAATATCTAATTGCGGATTTTCGGGAACTGTGCATCTTCCGTTTGATAAAGGAGCTGATAATTTGGCTAAGCAAAATGGTTTGGTAGGCGGACTTGTCGGTGTTATCGAATCGGGTACGGTTGTCAATAGCTATGTGATAAATAATGAACCTACTCTTCCTGCTTCCAATGATACCATTTATGGAAATATTGCGGGAAAATCTAATGGAACGATTTCCAATTGTTATTATTTGGAAAATGAAATTTATTTGGGAGCAGTAAATTCAAATCAGGAACAAGGAATTCAAGAGCAAGTGCAGGCAAAAGCGGTTGCAAGCTTTGCTTCTGGTGAAGTGGCTTATTTACTGAATGCAGCTGATGGCAATGCAGGAACTTGGGGACAAGGTGAGAGTATGCCAGTATTTGCTGGAGAAAATATTTCTGCTGTTTACAAAATAGGTTATCCGGAAAAACAGGAATATGGAGTTGTGAATGGTCCGGAGTACGCTTCTGCAGGCGAAACTGTGACTTTGACATCTACAGTGGAAGACGGTTATCTTATTAAAGATTTGGCTGTAACTGGTACAAAATTAGTGAATTATTCTACTTTTGTAATGCCTGCCAGCGACGTGAATGTTACATATTCAGTTGAAGCATTCTCTTCCAGTAGTATTGTAGCTTTCCCGGCTGAAGATATAAAAGGTGCTTCGTTCGTTGCAAAATGGAACAAGGTGGATGGAGCGACCGGTTATAAGATCACAGTGAAAAAAGAAGGTGTTGTCTTGGATGCTTACAATGCACTTGCTGTAGGAGATGTTACTTCTGTTATTGTAGAAGGGTTGAGACAAAATACGACTTATACTTATACTGTACAATCTGTAAAAGGTGAAACAACTTCTTTGGCTTCAAATGAAATAGTTGTGACTACGGGTGAAGTGTCTGCAAAAGTGGTTTCGGTAGATGGACGGGAAGTTTTGGTTGCTTGGGAAGTTGTTGAAGGTGCTGATCATTATGGCGCTACCATTACCGGTAAGTCGGGTCTGGTTAGCAGTGTGGAAACAACTGATTGTGAATACTTGTTTAGAGGATTGGATATTTCTGTAACTTATACTCTTGTTGTTGTCGCTTACAATCAGGAAGGTGATGCTATAACTACTTCTTTGCCGGTTGCGGTAACTACTGGAGTAGATTATGGAACTCAGTTAACAAATAGTACTTTTGAAGCTTGGGAAAAAGAAGGGGATGAAGCCGAACCTGTAGGATGGAACTCATTTATGAGTGGTGGTGGTAGTTTGGCTGGATTTACGAAGAATGTGCATATGGAGAAATCTGAGATTGTGCGTCCGGGAAGTAATGGCAGTCAGAGCGTTCGTATTTGGACGAAAGCCGTATTCGGAGTTCCTGCTAATGGTAATTTGACTTGCGGTAAAATCAATTCCGGTAGTATGGTAGCAACTGATCAGGCCAATCATAACAGAACTATAATGGAGGAACCGGAGTTTAATCAACCATTGAATGGTGCTCGCCCAGATTCGTTAACTGTATGGGTGAATTTCTCTTATAGCGGCAGTACTGCATGGACGGCTCGTGTGGCAGCTACGATACACGATGCGTATAATTATGCTGATCCGTCTGCAACATTAGATTCTTTGCACGCTGTGGCAAAAGCGGAGATGAATTATCCGGCTGTGTCTCCGAGTGGTGGCTGGCAACGTCTTTCTATTCCTTTTGATTATGAATTGAAAAATTTTGATGCTTTCTATGAGAAGATGAATAATAGTCAATATTGGAAAGACTCATTGAAAGTAGATAAGTTTGAAAGACCGACTTCTGCTGATTATATGTTGGTTACATTTGCCACAAATTCAACTCCGGGTAAAGGAACAGATGGAGATCAGGTATTGATTGATGATATGTTGCTTATCTATAAACCGGTCTTGAAATTAACGAAGAGTGTTTATCAACCGGGAGAAAAGATAACTGTTGATTATACTTTGGTGGGTACAATGTCTCCTTCCAATATAGATAAGAAGGCTAATGTCGTTTCATTGGAATTGTCTGATGCAACAGGAAGCTTTGCAAATCCGAAAGTTCTGACTGAAATTGTAACAGATAAGAGCGGGCAACTTATTGCTGATATAGAAGAGGATTTGATGGCTGGCAATTATAAAGTTCGTGTGGTTACTACCAACTATCCGATGGTATCTGAAGAGTTTTGTGTTGCTACCGGAGTACCTGCAGTGAATGTGGCAGCTGCTACTGATATTGAAGGAAGTGCATTTGTTGCTAACTGGGAAGTACCTTCCGTAGAACCGACAAAATATTTGTTAACTGTTAAGCAGGGCGATATTATTGTTGGGGAATACAATGATAAAGAAGTAGGAAATGTGACAAGCTACAATGTAGAAGGTTTGACGGAAAATACCACTTATACTTATGTAGTGAAGGCTGTTTATGATAAGGTAACATCAGGTGCTTCACAAGCTATTGAGGTGGTTACTGTTCCTGTTATAAAAGGAGCGGTTGCTACGGACATTGAAGAAAATGCATTTGTTGCTAATTGGGAAGCTCCTGTTTCAATACAACCTACTAACTATTTACTGACAGTGAAAGAAGGGGATGCTGTGGTAGAAGCTTATGTGGAGAAAGAGGTTGGAACTGTTCTAAATTGTAAGGTAGAAGGTCTTAAAAAGAATACAGTTTATACATATACCGTAAAAGCCGTTTATGGTAAGAATGTAGCGAAAGCTTCCGAACCGATTGAAGTGAGAACTTTAGTCGCTACAACGAAAGCATTAGCCGCAACAGATATTGAGGAAAATGCCTTTGTTGCTAATTGGGAAGTTCCCGTTTCTATGGAACCGACAAACTATCTTTTGACGGTGAAAGAGGGTGATGAAGTCGTAGAGGGATATAAAGATTTAAATGTTGCTGCTGTAACAAGCTATAAGGTAGAAGGCTTGAAAGTAAATACGGCTTATACTTATACTGTGAAAGCTGTTTACGGTGAACTTATATCTAAGGTTTCTAATGAGATAACTGTTACTACATTGGTACCTGCAGTGAAAGCATTGGATGCAACTGAAATCGAAGAGAATGCATTTGTTGCTAACTGGACAGCTCCTGATTCTATGGAACCAACCCAATATCTTCTTACAGTGAAAGAAGGTGATGCCGCAGTAGAAGGATACAATGACTTGGAAGTTGGAACTGTAGTAACTTATAAAGTAGAAAACTTGAAAGTAAATACGGCTTATACTTATACAGTAAAAGCTGTTTATGGTGAACAGGTTTCGAAAGAATCTAATAGAGTTGAAGTTACCACTTTGGTGCCTGCTGTAAAAGCATTGGCTGCAACAGAAATAAATATTACAACTTTTGTAGCTAATTGGGAAACTCCTGCTTCTATGGAGCCTACCAACTACTTGCTCACAGTGAAAGAAGACGATGCTATCGTAGAAGGATATAATGATTTAGAGGTTGGAATAGTAACAAGTTATAAAGTTGAAGGTCTGAAATCGAATACAGCTTATACGTATACGGTCAAGGCAGTTTATAATGATAAACTTTCGTTAGCTTCCGAAGCAATAGAAGTGACTACTCTAAAAGCTGTAGGTATTGGAAATATGACGGCAAACAATGCGATTTCCGTTTATCCGAATCCGGCAGTTGAATCTCTTTATATTGATGGAGTAACCGAGAATAGCGAATATGTAATTTATGATATATCCGGTAAAGCTATTGATGAAGGAACTCTTTTAATTAATAAAGTAGATGTTAGTAGTCTTAAGACGGGTATGTATTTTATTGAAACAGAATCAGGTAAAACTAAATTTATTAAAAAATAAAGTAGAAAACTGATTTAGAATCTATATTATAAAAGAAAAATTCCCTCAAGTGCATTTCATTTTTGCACTTGAGGGATATTTTTTGTTGTAATGTATTGAAACCATTCGTTCCATATGGATGAAACTATTCGTTTCTACTATACGGAACCATTAGTTTCATCGTATTGCAACTAATAGTTTCATTACTGCAGAACTGATATGAAAGTTATTGGTAATATTAAATATATGTTTTTAAATCAGATAATATTCTGATAAAGATTGTAGCTGCGAATAGATATATCTCGATAGGGATAATTTGACCACTAATAACAACACTTATGGGAAATGCAAGGAGAGACAAGCAAGTGAGGCTTAGCCATATTTTTATCCATTTGGCAGTACTGTTTCTTTTGAAGACGAATGCCAACATTAAATTAGTAGGTAATGCCCATAAAATGTTGCAATTACTGTTTACTAATTCTATTTCTGAAGTAATGATGAGGCTGATCAAGAGACATCCGAATATTCCACTGAGAAAAAATAACAATCTGTCAAACCATATATATTGTTTTCCTTTTTTTAATTGTAAATAAGAAAGGATGCATGCAATCAATAGCAGTAGAGAAAAAAAACTTTGTGTAATGGCAGTATTGGGTGCTTGTTTGAATACGGTAGGAGAACAAATCTTGTGCGAAGCCATGAGTATTGGTTCATTATTCTGACGTACTTCTTTCAAGAGCTCTATTAGACCGCCAGGATTGAAGGCTGCTTGGTATAAACTTATTGGATCGTCTGCTTTAGGACCGATCACAACGTTAAATAATAGATGTAACCAGCTATTTTGTAATGGATCTGATTGCTCGATGTCTCGATAAGTCTGATTGATGTTATTCACTTGAAAAGCATCCTTATCCCATTTACATTGTTTGAATAACACGTCTCTTAACTGTGTGCTACAATTGTTTGTTGGAACTTTGAATTTGTAAAAGCGATCTCCACTAATGAGGATTCGGTTTAATTCTTCCCATAGGCTTTGTTTTTGTTCTTTGCTGATATTTAAATAGTATTCATTAATGCCTCTTCCATCGTTTTTATATCGATCGGCGAATTTCTTAAAAGGTTCTCCATCTAGATATGATATAACTGTTCCTTGGAGGATTTTGTACGCGAAGAAAGACTGTTTATCTGAATATGATCCGAAATTAAAGATTACATCTATATTTAAAGTGGCATCTTGAATGCGTAGTGCACTATGTCCAAAACCTCCTTCGTAATCCGGAGTAGCCGAACAGGTAATAACAGAAACAAAAGCTTTTTCAGAAAGCTGTGGGAGCGATATTGACTGGGCGGATAGAATAATAGGAAGGATGGCCAAAGTAAAGAAAAGGGCCTTGAAGAGAGTGCTTTTGTATGACATATCTATTCTTAATTGTGGATGATTATAAAAGTCAAACTCCATCTACAGATTGTAATTATAATCTGTGATGGAGCTTGATTTGGGAATGATTGTGAAATTTATTTTTTTATGAATTTCACCGTGTTATCTCCTATTTTGATCAGATATATACCTCTTTGTAAAGCTGTTACATTGATCTCTTTGGTATTTAAGATACCTGATAGAGTTTGTACACCGGTTATGTTATAAATGTTATATTTTTGATTTTCTGCTCCTTCTACGATAAGCGCATCTATTTCAGCATTGTAATACACAACTGGTTTTTCTGTAGTAGTGCTTTGTATTCCGCTTCCACTTGTTTGGGTTCCTTCAAATGTAACGTCGACTATTAATTGTGCGGGGTATGTCGTCTCTACAACAAGAATCAATGATATCTCTTTATCTACTATTGTGGATCTGTTTAGATCTACACTAACTTCACCGATAGGGTCCGGTAAATTGACTTTAACATCTTCTTTGGGAAGAAGGACGATTGTATTTCCGTCTTTCTGTAATTCTACACTTGGGATTATGATATCTCCGAGTTCTATGGTTGAACCCCCGACAGAAAACTTAAAATTTCTGATTTCTAATCTGATATGATTAGCATCTTCTGCTATGATATAAATGTCTTCCGTACTGTCCCCTGCGGGCATTCCTCCTACTTTTACCCCCAATGTACCATTGTACGTACCAGCAGCTTCCTGGCTTTGTGCATAACTAAGATTAGGCATTACGATTGCAATAAAAGCAATCATTACTTTAAGTAATTTTTGTTTCATAATAATTCTTTTTAAACGTTTATGTTTAGAACACATAGGCGAATCCTAAGTTCGCATATATCGGATACATATCAAATGTGATAGTATCGAAATCTTTTTTAAAAATAGACATCATTCCCCATGTCACATTCCCAGTTACGTTCAAATGCGAAAATGCTCTCCATTGGGCTCCTAATTGTAGTCCCCACTGGAAAGAACGTAGGTCATTATTGAAATCATAGGTAGCGGATAGAACATTAACTTTCTCACCTGTAGGATCTACATCTCTGATATAGCCGTCATAAGCAGTTCCGAAGAATTCTCCGGAAGTAAGATAAGAAAACCAAGGACCTAACTCTAATTCCCATCGTTTACTGACTTTATAAATAGCCAGAACTGGAATTGTCAGTAAAGATTGCTTTACGGTAGTAGTTACTCCACCAGTCCATTGTCCTTCCATTTCCCCTCCGTCACTGGCTATCATTTTCATATGATAGTTTTTTACGGTAGCATCGGTTTTCATACCTTTTGTTTCTAAACGTATTCCGGTACTTATTCCCCATTTATTATTAAATGTCTTTACGACGTCTCCTTCAATAGAAAAGGCAGTTGTAGGATTATAACTGTTAATTTTTCTGATTTCTGCCGGTAGGGGCAGGGGAGAAGTGCCTCCAATGTTAAATCCGGCTTTTAATCGATATTCTAATCCTTTAGTCAACGATTTTAATATACTCTGGTTTCTTTCCTCTTGTGCTTGTACTATTGTTGTATAGCAACCGATACTAAGCAGAAGTAACAAGGAAATTATCTTTTTATTCATTTTATATTTGTATTATTCGTTATCACCTTCAAGTATTAATTTGGCTTCATCTATGATCAGTGTACTACCTACGGCACCTTCAAAATAAGCTCCGTTCCGGCTCGATGAAAATACTACTGCCATATAATATTCCCCTTTTGATAACTTTTCACGATCAGGGTCTTTGCGATAGACAAAAGGAATATATAAATTTTTATATTCTTTACTTGGCTCAGGAGCATTTACTCGCGCAATACCTATAATACAATCTTCATTGAAATTGATAGAGCCGTCCAGCTTTTTACCATCTGCTGACTCATAAAGTATGGCATATAAATCAAAAACATCGGTTTTGTTTTCAATGACATTTTGATCTTTATCTGTGAACTCTTTTCCCGGTGTATACTGATACCATACAGAAAATGCTATCGGTTTACGATTGAAAGCCATTGGCATACCGAATTGAGTTGCTTCCAGAGGCTTAGGTATAGCTATTTGTGTATCGAATGAACCTATGAAAAGATTTCCGGCGGCAATAGGCATACCTACCATTACTCCAAAAGCACCAGTAGTCTTAGTTTCGAGTTTCACACCTTTTCCTATATAACCTTTATCGTATGAAACGGTGGGATGTGTAAAAGGGTCATCGCTTCCTATAATTGCATATACGGGATTTGCTGTTGCCCATATTGGTTGTTCCTGTCCGGCATCGGTTATTTCATAAAATTCATACCATTTTTTACCATTGGTTCCTTCTTTGATTCTCCAATGCTCAAAACTGAATTGAGGTTTTACATTAGTGGTATCCACAAATACTTTATACTCCTTTTGCCATAGTCCGTCTTGAGAGGTGACAATGTAAGTTTGAGGTTCAGAGAAGTCTCGTACCGTACCATTCGGTGGATAAATAGTGGCTCCTTCAGTTAAAGAGAAAGAAGGCGCTATCTGTTTGATACCATCTTTTATATTTGAATAAGCCATAAGTATAACACTGTTATTTGTTATGGTAGGATCTGATTTTAAAATGCTGGGATCGGGCAGTACACATGATATAATATCTGCTTCTGCATTGGGTGCTTCGTCTTGGATACAAGAACCGAGGCATAAACTAATGCATATACTCGTTATTATTGTTTTTAATTTCATTATATTTTATTGGTTATGAATTTATTAAGATGGAATATTCGTAAAAAACTGTGGTGCAAAGTTAAGTTTAAAATTCTACTTATCAAATCTTGGTTTGTCTTTTTATGTTCTTTTTATACTATTTCTTTAAAAGTGGAGACTGAAAATCAATATAATAGGTCTATTTTTTAAATTTAGTGTTCCAATCCTAAAGTAATATGATTCTGATCGAATGATTCTACTTTCATCAATTCTTTATTTTTCTCGGTATTTCTGAACTAATTAGAGTTTATTGAGTTTTTATTAATGAAATAATTGAAGTAGCTTTTTATATTCTAAATGTTAAATTATCTATGGAATATTGAATAAATTTGAGATTTATAATGGAATATTTTGTATTGAAAAACTGGCAAAATTGTTGAGTGGTTTTAATCATATTCTGCTTATAAAATCTGAAACTTTAGTGTATATAAAGAGTATATTCATTACATTTGTAGCAATTAATATAGCAAAGTCATGATTGAATCGGAAAGGAAACAGATAATCGATTTGGTGAGGCGTGAGGTGATTCCGGCTATTGGCTGTACAGAACCTATTGCGGTAGCGTTGTGTGTGGCAAAAGCTGTAGAAACACTGGGAACAAAGCCGGAGAATATAAAGGTATTTTTGAGTGCCAACATTTTGAAAAATGCAATGGGGGTAGGTATTCCTGGAACGGGGATGATCGGTTTGCCTATCGCTGTGGCCTTGGGGGCTATTATCGGAAAGTCGGAGTATCAGCTTGAAGTATTAAAGGATAGTACACCGGAGGCTGTAAAGTTGGGAAAACAGTATATAAATGAGAAGCGTGTCTGTATTTCGTTGAAAGAAGGTATTGCGGAAAAACTTTATATTGAAGTGCTTTGCGAAGCAGAAGGGAAAGTAGCTACGGCAATTATTGCCGGTGGGCATACCACCTTTATATATATAGCACGCGGTGAAGAAATATTGTTTAGTAAACAACCTGTCGGAACAGAAGAACAGGACGAGCAGAACTTGGACCTGAACTTAAAGAAAGTTTATGATTTTGCTTTAACCGCCCCGTTGGAGGAGATCCGTTTTATTCTTGAGACAGCCCGGTTGAACAAAGCTGCTGCCGAGAGCTCTTTTCAGGGAGATTACGGGCATGCTTTGGGAAAGGTACTTCGTGGACGGTATGAGCATCAGATAATGGGTGACAGTGTCTTTTCTCATATTCTTTCTTATACTTCGGCAGCTTGTGATGCCCGTATGGCAGGAGCTATGATTCCGGTAATGAGCAATTCGGGTAGTGGTAACCAGGGAATATCAGCAACTTTACCTGTTCTGATTTTTGCAGAAGAGAATGGCAAATCGGAAGAGGAACTTATCCGCGCCTTAATGTTAAGCCATCTCACGGTGATTTACATAAAACAGAGTCTGGGGCGTTTATCCGCGCTCTGTGGTTGTGTAGTAGCAGCTACCGGTTCGAGCTGTGGCATTACGTGGCTGATGGGAGGAAACTATGAACAAGTTGCTTATGCAGTACAAAATATGATCGCCAATTTGACGGGAATGATTTGTGACGGTGCAAAGCCCAGTTGTTCATTGAAAGTAACGACCGGTGTTTCTACCGCAGTTCTTTCAGCCGTAATGGCCATGGAAAATCGATGTGTGACATCTGTGGAAGGGATTATCGATGAGGATGTCGATCAAAGTATCCGTAACTTGACCCGTATCGGTTCGCAAAGTATGAATGAGACGGACAGGGTGGTATTGGATATTATGACTCACAAACGCTGTTAGCCAAAAGCTTGTTTTAGTTGAAAGTTGAAAATTGAAAGTTGAAAGTTACTATGCAGCATGATAGCGCAGCTAACTTTCAACTTTCAATTTTCAACTTTCAACTATTAATGGCATCCGCAGCCTTCGCCGCATTCATGGTCACCGCAGTCGCTGCCACAATCACCACAACCGCAGCTGCAACCGCCGCCCATCATGTTTACGATTTCCTGTATTTCTTCGTTGGTGGCCGGACGGCTTTCAATTACTTCACCGACAAAAGTCAGATCAGCACCTGCCAACGGGTGGTTCATGTCAACTACTACTACATCGGGTTTCACTTCCACTACTGTTCCGTTCATGCGACGGCCCTCGGAATCCATTAAAGGTACTACATTACCTGCAAAGATACGTTCGTTATCGAATTTGCCGTCGATTTCGAAAATATGTTTGGGTAAATCCAGTACATGTTCTTCGTTGTACTCGCCATAAGCATCCTGAGATGAAATGGTGAACTCGAATTTATCTCCTTTATTAAGTGGGGCTATCTGGCTTTCAAAAGCTTCGAGTGTAGTACCCAAGCCGGAAATGAATTGGAATGGATGCTCTGCTTTGGCTTCTTCTACTAAATCTTTTTCTCCATCTTCTGTAGTGTACAGTTTATACGCTACGGTGATGTACTTGTTTTCTGCTGTTTCCATTTATTTTTGTATATAGTTAGTAATTGCGGATATCCGCGTAGCTGCAAAGATACGAATAATTTATTAGGCAGTCAGAATACACTATGTAAATTTCAGATTATTAAGCGCTTTTATCACAATCCGGTTGCACTTGAAAAATGGTTCCTTTTAGAACTATAAAGTGATAAAATTAGATATAAAACCCCTCTTTTCTTACGATTATTCAATTTTAGGTGATTTTTTTCTTCAATTTGTTTGGATATAATAAAAAAGCCCTTACCTTTGCAGCACAATTAACAGAAGAAATAAGATATGAATACTCATACATCTATTAACCTGGCAGTCCTGCATATTATTCGCGTCGTGGTGGTCACATCAAGAGCGTGAGAAAGGTTGTGTATGTATTCGTACCATAAAATGAAATAATTAGAGCCTTTCTCACTATCGTGGGGAAGGCTCTTTAATTAAAAAGAAATCAGGAAATGAAAAAGCAATTACGCAGTTCATTCAGTACGCAAGGCCGCCGCATGGCAGGTGCCCGCGCTTTATGGGGGGCCAACGGTATGAAAAAAGAACAGATGGGGAAGCCCATTATCGCTATCGTGAATTCGTTTACGCAGTTTGTGCCCGGACATGTACATTTACATAAAATAGGACAATTGGTGAAAGCGGAGATTGAAAAATTAGGCTGTTTTGCTGCGGAATTCAATACGATTGCTATTGATGACGGTATTGCCATGGGCCATGACGGTATGCTCTATTCGCTTCCTTCCCGTGATATTATAGCAGATAGCGTAGAGTATATGGTGAATGCCCACAAGGCGGATGCAATGGTGTGTATCAGCAATTGTGATAAAATTACTCCGGGAATGCTGATGGCTGCCATGCGATTGAACATCCCTACCGTATTTGTATCGGGGGGGCCGATGGAGGCCGGTGAATGGAACGGTCAGCATCTTGATTTAATCGATGCTATGATCAAATCGGCCGATGACAGTGTAAGTGATAGCGATGTGGCTGATATAGAAAGAAATGCTTGTCCTACTTGTGGTTGTTGTTCGGGTATGTTTACGGCAAACTCGATGAACTGTCTGAATGAAGCCATCGGGTTGGCGCTTCCCGGCAACGGAACGATTGTAGCTACTCATGAGAACCGTACCGAGCTCTTCAAGGACGCTGCTAAACTGATTGTGGAGAATGCTTTTAAATATTACGAAGAAGGAGACGAGAGTGTATTGCCCCGGAGCATCGCTACCCGTGAGGCTTTCTTGAATGCCATGACGCTCGATATCGCTATGGGAGGATCTACGAATACGGTTCTTCATCTGTTGGCCGTTGCCCATGAGGCGGAAGTCGATTTTAAGATGGATGATATCGATATGTTGTCCCGTAAAAGTCCTTGTCTGTGTAAAGTGGCTCCTAATACGCAGAAATATCACATTCAGGACGTGAACCGTGCAGGAGGTATTATAGCCATTATGAACGAGTTGGCAAAAGGAGGGCTCGTAGATACGACTGTCCGTCGGGTGGATGGTATGACATTGGCCGGGGCGATCGATAAGTTCTGCATTACCAGTCCGAATGTTTGTGAGAAAGCGTTGAAAAAATATGCAAGTGCGGCAGCCGGAAAATTCAATCTCGTATTGGGCTCTCAGGATGCTTATTATAAGGAGCTCGACACGGACCGTGCCGGCGGATGTATCCGTGATTTGGAACACGCTTATAGCAAAGACGGCGGATTGGCTGTCTTGAAAGGAAATATAGCTCAAGACGGTTGTGTTGTGAAGACAGCCGGTGTAGACGAGAGTATCTGGAAATTTACCGGTCCGGCCAAAGTTTTCGATTCGCAAGAAGCTGCTTGTGAAGGTATTTTAGGTGGAAAAGTGGTCAGTGGCGATGTGGTCGTCATTACGAATGAGGGGCCCAAGGGTGGTCCGGGAATGCAGGAAATGTTGTATCCCACCTCTTATATTAAGTCCAGACATTTAGGAAAAGAGTGTGCGTTGATTACTGATGGCCGTTTTAGTGGCGGAACGTCGGGATTGAGTATCGGACACATTTCTCCGGAGGCTGCGGCCGGTGGGAATATCGGTAAGATACAAGACGGAGACTGGATTGAAATAAACATTCCTGAGCGTACTATCAATGTGAAACTGACTGATGAAGAACTGGCTGCGCGTCCGATGGCTCCGGTAACTCGGGAACGGTTTGTTCCGAAGAGTCTGAAAGCTTATGCCAGCATGGTGAGCTCTGCTGATAAGGGAGCGGTGAGAATGATTTAGAATTATGAATTTGATTTATGGATTATGAAAGACTTAATTTCGGGCGCAGAAGCATTGATGCGTTCTCTTGAATATCAGGGAGTAGAGACCATTTTTGGGTATCCGGGAGGTTCTATCATGCCGGTATTCGATGCTCTGTATGATCATCGGGATACGTTGAATCATATATTGGTTCGGCACGAACAGGGGGCAGCTCATGCGGCACAAGGTTTTGCACGCTCATCGGGTGAAGTGGGAGTCTGCCTCGTTACGAGTGGTCCCGGAGCTACCAATACGATAACAGGTATTGCCGATGCGATGATCGACAGTACTCCTATTGTAGTGATAGCAGGACAGGTAGGTACTGTATTTTTGGGAACGGATGCTTTTCAGGAAGTCGATCTTGTCGGTATTACCCAGCCTATTACGAAGTGGAGTTATCAGATCCGGCGTGCGGAAGATGTACCTTGGGCGGTAGCCCGCGCATTTTATATCGCAAAAAGCGGGCGTCCCGGTCCGGTAGTGCTCGATTTTGCTAAGAATGCACAAGTAGAGAAAGCCGGATATGTTCCGACGAAGTTAGATTATATCCGTAGCTATGTTCCTGTGCCCGATACAGACCCGGAGGCAGTGAGAATTGCTGCCGGGTTGATAAATAATGCGGAACGTCCGTTGGTACTGGTAGGCCAGGGGGTAGAATTGGGAAATGCCCAACAAGAATTGCGCAATTTCATCGAGAAGGCGGGAATACCTGCCGGATGTACTTTGTTAGGATTGTCGGCATTGCCAACGGATCATCCTTTGAATAAGGGTATGTTGGGGATGCATGGCAACTTAGGACCGAATATTAATACGAATAAATGTGATGTTCTTATTGCGGTGGGTATGCGTTTTGATGACCGGGTAACGGGAAATCTGGCTACCTATGCCAAACAGGCAAAGGTCATTCATTTTGATATCGATCCGGCGGAAGTGAATAAGAATGTGCATGCAGACATAGCCGTGCTGGGTGATTGCAAAGAGACCTTGGTTGCCGTGACAGAGCTACTGCAAGCCAATACACATACCGAATGGCTGGAAAGCTTTACGGATTATGAACGGATGGAAGAGGAGAAGGTGATTCGTCCGGAACTGCATCCGATGTCCGATACACTCACTATGGGCGAAGTAGTACGCGCGGTGAGTGAAGCTACTCATAATAAAGCTATTTTAGTGACGGACGTCGGTCAGAATCAGATGATGTCTGCCCGCTATTTTAAATATAGTAAAGAGCGCAGTATCATCACTTCCGGTGGTTTGGGAACGATGGGGTTCGGACTGCCTGCCGCTATCGGTGCGACTTTCGGGCGTCCCGATCGCACTGTCTGTGTTTTTATGGGTGATGGCGGACTTCAGATGAATATCCAGGAATTGGGTACTATTATGGAACAGAAAGCTCCCGTGAAGATTATTGTGCTGAATAATAACTTTTTGGGGAATGTACGCCAATGGCAGGCGATGTTTTTCAATCGCAAATACTCTTTCACTCCGATGATGAATCCGGATTATATGAAGATTGCTTCTGCTTATGATATTCCGTCCCGGCGTGTGATGTCCCGTGAAGAACTGTCGGAAGCCATTGCGGAGATGATTAAGACGGAGGGTCCTTATCTGTTGGAGGCTTGTGTGATTGAAGAGGGAAATGTGTTGCCAATGACACCTCCGGGCGGCTCGGTGAATCAGATGTTGCTGGAATGCTGAGGGAGATTCGAGAGAGGAGAAGGTGAATAAAAAAATGGAAAGTTATGAGTGATAAGACATTATATACACTGATTGTACATTCGGAGAATATAGCAGGATTGCTGAATCAGATAACGGCTGTATTTACTCGCAGGCAGATTAATATAGAGAGCTTGAACGTGTCGGCATCTTCTATTAAGGGAGTACATAAATATACGATTACGGCATGGACGGATAAGGATACGATTGAAAAGGTGGTGAAGCAGATCGAGAAAAAGATCGATGTGTTGCAAGCGCATTATTTCACGGACGATGAGATTTATTTCCATGAAATTGCCCTATATAAAGTATCCAGTCCGGAGTTTCAGGCCAATCCGGAGGCTTCCCGGATTATACGCAGGTACAATGCACGTATCGTCGAGGTAAACCCGGTGTTTGCTATTGTCGAAAAGAATGGGATGAGTGAAGAAATTACAGCTCTTTACAGTGAACTGCGCCGACTGAATTGTGTTTTACAATTTGTTCGTTCGGGACGTGTGGCCATTACTACCAGTTGTTTTGAACGGGTGAATGAATTCCTTGCCGACCGGGAAACGCGTTATAATCAAAGTAAGAAACAACAGGAAGATGAGTGAAAATAATAAAATAGGAACTTACAGATTTGTTGCAGAACCGTTTCATGTAGATTTTAACGGACGTCTGACGATGGGAGTATTGGGTAATCATCTGTTGAACTGTGCGGGCTTTCATGCCAGTGACCGTGGTTTTGGGATTGCAACCCTGAATGAGGATAATTATACTTGGGTACTTTCGCGTCTGGCTATCGAGTTGGATGAAATGCCTTACCAGTATGAGGAATTCAGCGTTCAGACATGGGTGGAGAATGTGTACCGTCTTTTTACAGATCGTAACTTTGCAGTGATCAATAAAGATGGGAAAAAGATAGGATATGCCCGTTCCGTATGGGCAATGATTAATTTGAATACCCGTAAACCGGCCGATTTGCTGACATTGCACGGAGGGAGTATCGTTGATTATGTCTGTGACGAACCTTGTCCGATTGAAAAGCCGTCGCGTATTAAAGTGACTACAAAAGAACCTGTGGCGACGATTACTGCCAAATATAGCGATATCGATATAAACGGACATGTAAACAGTATCCGTTATATTGAGCATATTCTGGATTTGTTTCCTATAGAACTTTATAAAACAAAGCATATTCGCCGGTTTGAAATGGCTTATGTGGCCGAGAGTTACTATGGCGATCAATTATCTTTCTTTCAGGAAGAGGTTTCGGAGAATGAATATCACATAGAGGTAAAAAAGAACGGCGAAGAGGTGGTTTGCCGTTCGAAGGTATTATTTGAATAAGATAAAATTAGATTGTATAATAAACAGGTGGCTATGCCACCATTTAAAAATTAAAAACAAAAATGGCACAAATGAATTTTGGCGGTGTTATGGAAAATGTAGTAACCCGCGAAGAATTTCCGTTGGAAAAAGCTCGTGAAGTATTAAAAGATGAAACAATTGCCGTAATCGGTTATGGTGTACAGGGCCCCGGTCAGTCACTGAATCTGCGTGATAATGGTTTCAACGTGATTGTCGGACAGCGTAAAGGTGGTAAGACTTGGGAGAAAGCGGTAGCTGACGGTTGGGTGCCGGGCGAAACTTTGTTTGATATAGACGAAGCATGCCAGCGTGGAACCATTATCCAATATCTGCTTTCGGATGCGGCTCAGATCGAGGTATGGCCTACCGTGAAGAAGAATCTTACTCCGGGCAAAGCTCTTTATTTCTCTCATGGTTTCGGCATTACTTATAAAGAACGTACCGGTATCATTCCTCCTGCTGATGTGGATGTAATCCTTGTTGCTCCGAAGGGATCGGGTACTTCATTGCGTACTATGTTCCTCGAAGGCCGTGGATTGAATTCATCTTACGCTATCTTCCAAGACGCTACCGGCCGTGCTTATGATCGTGTGATCGCTTTGGGTATTGGCGTAGGTTCGGGCTATCTGTTCGAAACGACATTCAAACGTGAAGTTTATTCTGACTTGACCGGAGAACGTGGTTCATTGATGGGTGCTATTCAAGGTTTGTTGCTGGCGCAATATGAAACATTGCGTGAGAACGGTCATACACCTTCTGAAGCATTCAATGAAACAGTAGAAGAGTTGACTCAGTCTCTGATGCCTTTGTTTGCAAAGAATGGTATGGACTGGATGTATGCTAACTGTTCCACTACTGCTCAGCGTGGTGCGCTCGATTGGATGGGCCCGTTCCATGATGCCATCAAACCGGTGATGCAGCAATTATATGAGAGTGTAAAAACCGGTAACGAAGCACAAATCTCTATTGACAGCAATTCTCAACCGGATTATCGTGAAAAACTGAATGAAGAACTTCGTCAGTTACGTGAGAGCGAAATGTGGCAGACTGCTGTGACGGTTCGCAAACTTCGTCCGGAAAACAATTAAAATAATGATAAGTGATAAGTGATTAATGGCTGCGCTATAATCCGCATGGCACTAATCACTTATCGCTAATCGCTCATTATTCATCACTTATCATTTTTTCTACGTATTCCATCAGCTTTTTATAAAAGGCGTGCCGGGTCAGGGTTTGGGCTTCTCCCAATATGACTAATTTCATGCGTGCACGGGTGATGGCGACATTCATTCTTCGTAAGTCATTCAAAAAGCCTATCTGGCCATTTTCATTGGCTCGTACAAGGCTGATAAAGATGACATCTCTTTCTTGTCCTTGAAAGCCGTCTACGGTGTTTATAGTAATTAATTCACGAAAGGGGCGGAAAAAGCTGCTGCTTTTTATTTTGTTTCTTAGATATTGCACTTGGGCTTTATATGGAGAAATAAGCCCGAAGTCGATTCGCTCATCGAATACACGATTTTCACCTATTCTCTGAATGTAATTTTTGAGTTCCTGTATTAAAAGGTCTGCTTCGGGTTTGTTGATTCGTCCGAAACTTTCGCCTACAAATTCTTCATGAAATTCCAATTCCGAGGTATCGATCCAAACCATAGGGGTATCGTAATCGAGGATGCCACGATGGCGTACTTCGGGAGCAGATTCTAACTGGTTGTTATAAAACCATTCGGAAGGAAAGCGCATAATGGCTTCGTTCATGCGATATTGTACTTTGAGAAGGGAAACGGAAACAGGTTTGTTTGTTACGACCTTTTCCATTAAAGTCTGATCTAATCCTCCACGGGCAGCTTCGATGCATTTGATGGTAGGAGGGAGTTGGCAGTGATCACCGGCAAAAATAACGCGGTCGGCTTTACGGATGGCAATCCAGCAGGCAGCTTCCAATGCCTGTGCTGCTTCGTCGATGAAAAGAGTACTGAAACGGCGGCCTTCGAGAATGCGGTGATTGCTACTGACAAGTGTGGAGGCGATGACTCGTGCGGAAGAGAACAAATCTTCATTAATAAGTATTTCCAGTTCCGTGGCGCGGTCGCGCAGACGGCTGATGCGATTGCGCATGCTTTCCCTCTCACTATAATTTCCCTTGCGGATATGTCCGCTTATCTCGCGAATGGATTTACGCACGCTCCATAGCTCTGTATAGGCCGGATGGTTTTCAAAGCGGCGTTCATACGTGAACGAAAGCATTTTATCATTCACGCGTGTCGGATTTCCGATACGGAGCACAGGGACACCGCGATCCACCAACTTTTCGGCAATCCAATCGACGGCTGTATTGCTTTGTGCACAGACGAGTACTTGATTTTCTCGATGTAGGGTTTCATAAATGGCTTCTACGAGAGTAGTGGTTTTTCCGGTTCCCGGAGGACCATGTACAATCGCTACATCTTTGGCGCAAAGTACTTTATTGACAGCTTCTTCTTGTGTAGAATTCAACCAGGGAAACCGGACCGGATAAAGTTCTCTCCGACGGATGGGAAGAGTTCCGAGCAATGTGTCACGTAATTCGGCAAGCCGGTTGCCTTTGGCGCGAAGAACATCTTCAAGTGCATTGAACATAGTGCGGTAAGAAGTCTCGTCAAAATATAACTGTACTCCTAAATAATCGGCATTTTGTACATCGAGCAGAGCACTCGTGCCGGGCAAAACCACTACCATTCGTTCTTCGTCGGCAAAACTTACAGTAGCGGTGAAGTTCATATATTTAATTTTCCCGTTGTAGTCCTGTTGGAAAAAGCAGACCGGACGGCCAAATTCAAAAGCGTGTTCAATATCCTTATCTTCCGTTCGGATAATTTCTATGACGAGTTGGTTCAAGGAGTTGTAATAATTTCGACCTGTTTGTACCGGATACCAGCAGAGTCCGCGCTTTACTTTTCGGGCAATACCCATTGTTTCCGTCTGTCGTTGGAATTCCTCTTTCTCATATTCATATTCCATACGTAGCAAAATCTGTTGCTGTTGAAGGGCGAGAAGGGGAGAACCGGGATCAATTTTGTTATTATTCATCTGTGGCTAATGTTTGAATATTAAACATTGTTCGTTAAACATTATTGCGCGCTTGTTCGTTAATAATACATATACAGTTTTAAAATATAAATGCATATGGTGTATGATATAGACATGATAAGAAGCTTCTATTCAGCCTATAAAGGGAAAATGGAACGTGTAAGGAGTGTGCTGAAACGTCCGCTTACGTTAGCAGAAAAAATCTTGTATACTCATCTTTTTGAGGAAGCCCGTTTGAGGGATTATAAACGTGGGGAAGATTATGTGAATTTTCGTCCGGATCGGGTAGCTATGCAGGATGCTACTGCACAGATGGCTCTATTGCAGTTTATGAATGCCGGTAAGGAACGCGTTGCTGTTCCCTCAACAGTGCATTGCGACCACTTGATACAGGCTTATAAGGGAGCGAGCGAAGACATAGCCACTGCTACTAAGACGAACGAGGAGGTATACGATTTCCTGCGCGATGTTTCTTCCCGTTATGGAATCGGCTTTTGGAAACCGGGAGCGGGAATTATCCATCAGGTCGTATTAGAAAATTATGCATTTCCCGGAGGAATGATGGTAGGAACAGATTCTCATACACCGAATGCCGGTGGTTTGGGAATGGTTGCTATTGGGGTAGGAGGTGCCGATGCGGTAGATGTGATGACGGGTATGGAATGGGAATTGAAGATGCCCAAATTGATTGGTGTCCGGTTGACCGGAGAACTTAACGGTTGGACAACTCCCAAAGATGTTATTCTTAAATTGGCCGGTATCTTGACTGTGAAGGGTGGCACTAACGCCATTATTGAATATTTCGGTTCCGGTACGGAATCTATTTCAGCAACCGGAAAAGCTACGATTTGTAATATGGGTGCCGAAGTAGGGGCTACTACTTCGCTTTTTCCCTATGATGAACGTATGGGCGTTTATCTGCGTGCTACCGGTCGTGAAGAAGTTGCCTTGTTGGCGGAGTCCGTAACTGCCGATCTTCGTGCTGACGATGAAGTGATGGCGCTGCCCGAGAAATTTTATGACCGTATTATTGAAATAAATCTTTCAGAACTGGAACCTTATATCAATGGGCCGTTCACTCCTGATGCGGCTACTCCCATTTCTGAATTTGCAGAAAAAGTACTGTTGAACGGTTATCCCCGTAAAATGGAAGTAGGGCTTATCGGGTCGTGTACCAATTCATCCTATCAGGATCTCAGTCGTGCTGCTTCTATTGCCCGTGAGGCATTGGAGAAGGACGTGGCCATTGCTGCGCCGCTTATTGTTAATCCCGGAAGTGAACAAATCAGGGCTACTGCCGAACGGGATGGAATGATTACTCTTTTCCGCCAAATAGGGGCAACGATCATGGCAAATGCTTGTGGGCCTTGCATCGGGCAGTGGAAACGCCATACAGACGATCCTACCCGTAAAAACTCGATTGTGACCTCTTTCAACCGCAATTTTGCCAAACGGGCGGATGGTAATCCGAATACATTTGCTTTTGTGGCTTCCCCCGAAATAGTAATGGCACTCACCATTGCCGGTGATCTTTGTTTCAATCCCTTAAAAGACCGTTTGCTTACGCATGAGGGGAAGAAAGTGAAATTCAGTGAACCGGTGGGAGATGAATTACCTGTGTATGGTTTCACTTCGGCTGCCAGTGGCTACTTGGCCCCTGTTGGAACAGAAGTTGAAATCAGGGTCGATCCGCAGTCGAAGCGTTTGCAATTGTTGGCTCCTTTCCCGGCATGGGATGGAAACGACTTATTGAATATGCCTTTGCTGATCAAGACACAAGGGAAGTGTACTACTGATCATATTTCGATGGCAGGTCCGTGGTTGCGTTTTCGCGGGCATTTAGAGAATATTTCCGATAACATGCTGATGGGAGCGGTCAATGCTTTTAACGGTGAGACAAATAGTGTGTGGAATCGCTTGACAAATACTTATGGGCCTGTTTCCGGTACGGCTAAGATGTATAAGGCAGAAGGAATTGCTTCGATGGTTGTTGCCGAAGAAAATTATGGTGAGGGCTCCAGTCGTGAACATGCGGCTATGGAACCTCGTTTCCTGAATGTAAAAGTAATTCTTGCCAAGAGTTTTGCCCGTATTCATGAAACCAATCTGAAGAAGCAGGGTATGTTGGCTGTTACTTTTAAGGATAAGGATGATTATGATCGCATACAAGAACATGACCTGCTTTCTGTAACTGGTTTGCAAAACTTTGCTCCGGGACGCGACCTTGAGGTGGTGGTTCATCACGAAGATGGAACCAAAGAGAGTTTTGCCGTACAGCATACCTATAATGAGCAGCAAATAGCATGGTTCCGTGCAGGATCTGCCCTCAATAATAATTTGTCATTGTGTTATTAAAAAAAATACGTGTGCAGCCAATGGGTACATGAACATATTGGCAAATTGCCACATTATCGATTATGAACAAAATTACTAAACAACTTGACGGTACTTTGTCTGTACCGGATATTCCGACCGTTCCTTTTATTACCGGTGACGGTGTGGGTGAAGAGATAACTCCCGCTATGCGGGCTATTGTAAATGCGGTTGTTGATAGTTCTTATGGTGGCCGCCGTAGGATAGAGTGGCTTGAAGTGCTTGCCGGTGAACGTGCTTATCACTCTGTCGGTTCGTGGTTGCCCGACGAGACAATGGATGCTTTTAAAGAATATCTTATCGGTATCAAAGGGCCGTTGACCACTCCTGTGGGTGGGGGGATTCGTTCGTTGAATGTGGCTCTGCGCCAGACACTTGATTTATATGTATGCCTGCGTCCGGTGCGCTGGTTTGTGGGAGTACATTCTCCTTTGCAGGCCCCGGAAACAGTCAATATGACCATTTTCCGTGAGAATACCGAGGATATATATGCCGGTATCGAGTGGGAGGCAGGTACTCCGGAAGCAGAGAAACTCTATCGTTTTCTGCGGGATGAGATGGGAGTGACGAAAGTCCGCTTTCCCGAAACCTCCTCTTTTGGAGTGAAACCTGTGTCTAAGGAAGGAACGGAGCGTTTAGTCCGTGCTGCCTGTCAATATGCACTCGATCATCATTTGCCTTCCGTCACATTGGTACACAAGGGGAATATAATGAAATTCACCGAAGGAGGTTTCAAAAAGTGGGGATATGAATTGGCACAGCGGGAATTTGGTGATGCGTTGGCGGAGGGGCGGTTGGTTGTCAAGGATTGCATTGCCGATGCCTTTTTGCAAAACACGCTGTTGATGCCTGAAGAATATTCGGTGGTTGCCACATTGAATTTGAATGGTGATTATATTTCCGATCAGTTGGCTGCCATGGTAGGCGGTATCGGCATCGCTCCGGGAGCTAATATCAATTATGTCAGTGGGCATGCTATTTTTGAAGCTACTCATGGCACTGCTCCCAACATAGCCGGACAAGATATCGTGAATCCTTGTTCGTTGATACTCTCTGCGGTAATGATGCTCGAATATATGGGTTGGCAAGAGGCTGCCGACCGTATAACGATGGCGCTTGAACATAGTTTTGGTGATGCCCGTGCTACGGCAGATTTGGCCCGTTTCATGCCTGGAGGCAAGTCTCTTTCCACATCTGCTTTTACCAGAGAGATTATAGAGAGAATAAGAAGTTAAGTAAATGATAATAAAATAAATACGGTTATGAAGAAAGAATATTTGGTCTATAAGCTCTCTGAGGACATGAAAGACTGTACCCGGATCGATAATGGGCTTTTCCCGAAGTATGATGTAAAGCGCGGATTACGTAATGAAGACGGTACCGGAGTATTGGTAGGCCTTACTAAAGTTGGCAATGTTGTTGGTTATGAACGTATTCCCGGAAGTGGTTTGAAACCGATTCCCGGAAAATTGTTTTATCGCCAATATGATCTTGAAGATCTGGCTCATGCCGCTATGAAAGAGAAACGCTATGGTTTTGAAGAAGTGGCTTATCTGCTGCTTTCCGGTCGCCTGCCCGATAAAGAAGAATTGGCTTCCTTTCGTGAACTGGTAAATGATAATATGCCGTTGGAACAGAAGACAAAAATGAATATTATCGAACTCGAGGGAAACAATATCATGAATATTCTGGCTCGCAGCGTGCTCGAGATGTATCGTTTTGACGCCAATCCGGACGATACATCGCGTGATAACCTGATGCGGCAGAGTATCGACCTTATCTCGAAGTTTCCCACTATCATCGCGTATGCTTATAACATGTTACGCCATGCAACTTTCGGTCGTTCGCTCCATATCCGTCACCCGCAGGAGAATCTTTCCATAGCCGAGAACTTTCTTTATATGCTGAAAAAAGACTACACTCAGTTGGATGCCCGTACGCTTGATCTTTTACTGATGCTTCAGGCAGAACACGGTGGTGGTAATAACTCTACGTTTACCGTTCGGGTAACTTCTTCTACCGGTACGGATACGTATTCGTCTATTGCCGCCGGTATCGGTTCATTAAAAGGACCGCTTCATGGAGGAGCCAATATTCAGGTGGTCGATATGTTTCACCATCTTCAGGAAAATATCAAAGATTGGACTAATGTCGATGAAATAGATACCTATTTTACCCGCATGCTTAATAAGGAGGTGTACAATAAAACCGGATTGATTTATGGTATCGGCCATGCGGTATATACCATTTCCGATCCCCGTGCGCTGTTATTGAAAGAGTTGGCTCGTGATTTGGCAAAAGAGAAAAAGCGTGAGCGTGAATTTGCTTTCCTTGAGTTATTGGAAGAACGCGCTATCGCCATGTTTGGCAAGATAAAAAATAATGGTAAAACCGTGTCGAGCAATGTTGATTTCTACTCTGGTTTTGTGTATGAGATGATCGGTTTGCCACAGGAAATTTATACTCCGTTGTTTGCTATGGCACGCATTGTGGGGTGGTGTGCGCATCGCAATGAGGAGTTGAACTTCGAGGGGAAACGTATTATTCGTCCGGCATATAAGAATGTACTGGAAGTGGGGCAATACATCCCTTTGAGTAAGCGTTGATTCTCTGAATGATTTTATTTTGGTTTGCTCTCATTCTGAAAAGGATGGGAGCTTTTTTGTGGCACTCTTCTGTAAGAAAACTCTTTGTAATAATCAGGTTTTTCTATATCTTTGCTTGTCGTAAAAACACATGACTATGGATGCGGAAACCTTTGGATCTTTTCTTTGGATAATGACTTTGGTAGCAGCGCTTGTTTTTATTGCGCTTTATTTTGTGAAGGCTGGTTATGGTATGTTTCGTAGTGCAGCTTGGGGGCTTTCTGTCAATAATAAATTGGCATGGATGCTAATGGAGGTACCGGTCTTTTTAGTGATGATATGGATGTGGTGGTATTCCGACCGTCGTTTCTTACCCGTGCAACTGACTTTTTTCTTTTTCTTTCAACTTCATTATTTTCAGCGTTCGTTTGTTTTTCCTTGTTTATTGCAAGGAAAAGGCCGAATGCCGGTTGCTATCCTTTTGATGGGAGTTCTTTTTAATGTTCTGAATGGTTTTATGCAGGGTGAATGGATATTTTATCTTTCTCCTGCAGATAGGTATACTTCTCAATGGTTTGCTGCGCCGCAATTTATATTAGGTACAGTTCTGTTTTTTGTAGGTATGGGTATTAATTGTCATTCCGACTATATAATCCGGCATCTTCGACCCCCGGGGGATACCCGTCATTATCTTCCTTCCGGAGGCTTGTACCGTTATGTCACTTCAGCTAATTATTTCGGTGAGATAGTGGAGTGGACAGGATGGGCCATACTTACATGGTCTCTTTCGGGAACCGTGTTTTTATGGTGGACTTTTGCCAATCTTGTACCTCGTGCCAATGCTATCTGGCATCGTTATCGCGAAGAGTTCGGTGAGGCGGTCGGTAGTCGGAAACGTATCTTTCCATTTATATATTAATTGATTCTTTTCAAGAAAACACGGATGCTTATGAATATAGATACAGATGTAACAATGAATTTCTTTTCCGGTGAAAGAAAATCGGGAACTGTTTCTAAACTTTTTACTCCTGTCCGTATCGGTCCGTTGACTTTGCGCAATCGTACTATTCGTTCGGCTGCTTTCGAAGGTATGTGTCCCGGAAATGCTCCTTCCCAGATGTTACTCGATTATCATCGTTCAGTGGCGGCAGGCGGTATTGGCATGACAACGGTGGCCTATGCCTCTGTTGCGAAAAGCGGACTTTCGTTTCCTCGTCAGCTTTGGCTTCGTCCGGAGATTATTCCCGGATTACGTGAAGTGACGAATGCCGTTCATAGAGAAGGGGCGGCTGCCGGCATTCAGATAGGGCATTGTGGTAATATGTCCCATAAGAGTATTTGTGGGGTGACACCTATATCTGCTTCTTCGGGTTTTAATATTTATTCGCCTACATGGGTTCGCGGGATGAAGAAAGAAGAGATACCGGAAATGGCACGCGCGTATGGTCGTGCAGTAAATATGGCTCGTGAAGCAGGTTTTGATGCGGTCGAAGTACATGCCGGCCACGGTTATCTTATTAGTCAGTTCCTTTCGCCTTATACGAATCATCGGAAAGATGAATATGGCGGTTCTCTTGAAAACCGGATGCGGTTTATGGACGAAGTGATGTTGGAGGTATTGAAAGCGGCCGGTGATGATATGGCGGTCATTGTGAAGATGAATATGCGCGATGGTTTTCGAGGAGGAATGGAAATAAACGAAACAATTGGGGTGGCTCGCCGGTTAGAGCAACTCGGAGCGCATGCGCTGGTATTGAGTGGGGGCTTTGTCAGTAAGGCGCCTATGTATGTGATGCGCGGAGCAATGCCGATAAAAGCATTGACATATTATATGGATTGTTGGTGGTTGAAGTTGGGTGTGAAATTGGCTGGACGAATGATGATTCCTTCCGTACCTTTCGAAGAGGCTTATTTTTTGGAAGATGCGTTGAAATTTCGTACGGCACTTCCCGCGATGCCGCTTATTTATGTGGGTGGTCTTGTGTCACGCACAAAGATAGATGAAGTATTGGGATATGGCTTTGAAGCAGTACAGATGGCGCGTGCACTACTTAATGAGCCTGGGTTTGTAAATCGGATGCATGCTGAAGAAAATGCCCGTTGCAATTGTGGACATAGTAATTATTGCATTGGGCGGATGTATTCCATTGAAATGGCTTGTCATCAGCATCTTCGGGAGAAGCTTCCTCCTTGTTTACAGAAAGAAATAGGAAAGTTGGAAAATAAATGATGGAACGGAATTTGGCGATCATAACTGGTGCCGATGGAGGAATGGGAACGGAAATAACCAAAGCCGTAGCCTTTGCAGGATATCATGTAATAATGGCTTGTTATAATCCTGTGAAAGCGGAACCGGTGAAGCAACGTATAATCCGGGAAACCGGAAATATGGATTTGGAGATACTTCCGCTCGATCTGGCATCTATGGAATCTGTATCGGCCTTTACCGGTTTGGTTTTGGGGCGTGCTCATAGAGTTGCTTTATTGATGAATAATGCCGGAACGATGGAAACTGGACTACATATCACTGTAGATGGTATGGAACGGACAGTCAGTGTCAATTATGTAGGACCGTATTTGCTGACCCGGAAGTTACTTCCTTTAATGGGTCGGGGAACACGTATTGTGAATATGGTATCTTGCACTTATGCTATTGGAAAATTACATTTTCCCGATTTTTTCTTTTTTGGTCGCAAAGGAAAATTTTGGCGAATACCTGTTTACAGTAATACTAAACTGGCTTTACTCCTTTTTACTTTAGAACTCGCCGAAAGAGTGGAAGAACGCGGAATAACTGTCAATGCTGCCGATCCGGGAATTGTTTCTACTGATATTATTACTATGCATCAGTGGTTTGATCCCTTGACGGATATTTTTTTTCGCCCTTTTATCCGTACTCCCATGCAAGGAGCTTCCACTGCAGTTGGATTATTACTTGATAAAAGACTGGCAGGGAAAACGGGAACGTTTAATCTGAATAACCATTCTAAACCACTTTCGGATAAATATATTAATCATGTGCAGAAACGATTGTTGTGGGATGAGACGGAAAAACAGGTGAAAAAATGGCTATAAGAATTGATCTGTTTAGATTTCAGAAGGTATTAATGTATTGAAAAGAAAAATAGATCGATTTATTTTTGAGAAAAAAAAATACAAACTAATATCGTTGTAATGGTCTGTATATCAATTCGTTGTGAGATGTATCTTTTTCTCTACGAGATTCGCTCTGTTTCTCTACGAAGAACCGATCGTTTCCCGTAGAGAAACAGGTTATTTCTCTACGAGATCTAAATGAAATATTTATAAAACTTTACATGGGAGATAAATGGAGAATGATTTTTTATTGTAGTAATAAAATGAAGGAGTTCGAAGAGGATATACGGTGTCTTTGGAAATTGAATCAGCTATAAAATTTTATTTTTAAGCAAATAGTGTGTGTGTTTTTCTACGTGTTCGTATTGAATATAAAAAATGGCAGAGAGTACTCTCTGCCATTTTGAAACTTATCACTATCGTTGTTAAATAGAGAGTTCTCTTAGTACGTTGACCAGTTCTCTCTTGATCGGTTTATCATTTTTTATTGCTTTGCTGAAAGGTACATAAACAATTTCATCATGTTCAATACCGATCATTACATTACGCTGGTCTTCCATAATAGCATCGATGGCTGCCGCACCTAAACGGCTTGCCAAAATACGATCGTGTGCCGTAGGGCTGCCGCCACGTTGAAGATGCCCCAGAATTGTTACACGTACATCATATTGCGGATATTCATTTTTTACACGCTCTGCATAATGCATGGCACCACCTGTCAGTTCGCTTTCCGCTACTAATACGATACTACTGTTTTTGGATTTGCGGAAACCGCTTTTAATGAATTCTTCCAATTGATCGACTTCTGTACTGAATTCCGGAATGATGGCAGCTTCTGCTCCGGAAGCAATGGCACCGTTCAAAGCAAGAAAACCGGCATCACGTCCCATCACTTCTACGAAGAAAAGACGTTCGTGTGAAGTTGCTGTATCGCGTATCTTATCGACTGCATCCAAAATAGTGTTCAATGCCGTATCGTATCCGATAGTGGTATCTGTACCATATAAGTCGTTGTCGATTGTACCCGGCAATCCGATACAGGGTACATCGAACTCTTGTGCAAAAATGCGGGCACCTGTCAAGGAACCGTCGCCACCGATAATAACAAGAGCATCGATGCCTTCTTTCTTCATATTTTCGTAGGCGAGCTGACGACCTTCCGGTGTAGTAAATTCTTTGCAGCGTGCTGTTTTCAGAATAGTACCTCCCAGCTGGATGATATTACTTACATTCTGGCTTTTAAATTCACTGATTTCTCCTGTTACCAGCCCTTTATATCCTCTGTATATACCCTTAACTTGCAGTCCGTTATAGATAGCTGCACGTGTCACTGCACGAATTGCAGCATTCATTCCCGGAGCATCCCCTCCGGAGGTTAAAATACCTACACACTTAACTGTTCCCATTACAATCTTATTTTATATTTGACGCTGCAAAGATAGCAAAAAGTGTTAGGAAATGGATTGCATTCGTGTCAAACTGACGGTGCTATTAATAAATAACGTTAAAGACTTTCTTGCCCCAGACGTGCTTTTATTTCCATATAAATTTGCTCCATCAGCCATTTTGGGGTAGAAGTTGCTCCACATACGCCAATTGAGTCAATGTCGTGAAGCAGAGAATCATCTATTTCTTCTATACTGTCTATCAGATGAGAGTTCGGGTTGACTTTAAGACATTCACTGAATAACATTTTACCGTTTGAACTTTTTTTTCCGCTGACAAAAAAAATAAGGTCATGTGAAGCGGCGAATTTACGTAAATTGGGCATACGATTGGCTACCTGTCGACAAATGGTATCGTAATATTCGAATGTGGCGTTGGGAGAGATATGTGCCTTGATATAGTCGACAATTTCCCAAAATTCATCCAGAGATTTGGTGGTTTGTGAATAAAGACGGATATTTTTACTAAAATCGAGCCCTTTGGCTTCTTCCAGCTTTTCAATAACAATAGCTTGCCCTGTGGCCTGTCCCACTAATCCTAAAACTTCGGCATGTCCGTTTTGACCGTATATGACGATTTGTTTCTCTCCATTGTCTTCTTGTTGATACTCCTGTTTGATACGTTTTTGCAGGCGAAGTACTACCGGACAGGTCGCATCGATAATTTCAATATTATTTTTGTAAGCTGTTATATAAGTTTCGGGAGGCTCACCATGAGCGCGAAGCAATACTTTTGCGTTGTGCAATTGCTTGAACTCTTCATGATTGATGGTGATGAGTCCCATTGATTTAAGCCGTTCCACTTCCCGGCTATTATGTACAATATCACCCAGGCAATAGAGAGTTGCCCCTTTTGCCAATTCTTCTTCTGCTTTGTGGATAGCTGTTACTACTCCGAAACAGAAGCCGGAACCTTCATCTATCTCTACTTTAATCATTCTTGATCTTCAGAATAATGAAGGGCCAAAATCCGAATAGGCCCTTATGCTTTTGTAACTTGATTGTATTGGTCGAACAACCATTCTTTTTGTTGTGGAATCGTCAGTTCCGTGTTGTCCAACAGTAATGCGTCATCTGCTTTTTTTAATGGACTTACTTTTCGGTTCTGATCGATGTAGTCACGTTGTTTCACATTCTCTAAAATTTCATCAAAACTGGCTTCCTGTCCTTTGGCTTTCAATTCATCATAACGTCGTTGAGCACGGATTTCGGGAGTAGCCGTAACAAATATTTTCAGTTCGGCATCCGGAAATACTGTCGTACCGATATCGCGGCCATCCATGACAATCCCTTTTTCACGTCCCATTGCCTGTTGTTGTTTTACCATGGCGGAACGTACGAAATCCAAGGCGCTGATCGGACTTACTTTGGAGGAAACTTCCATTGTGCGAATTTTGTTCTCTACGTTCACATCATTTAAATAGGTATTCGGACGCCCGGTTTCCGGATCGATACGAAAAGAAATGTGAATGTCTTTCATCCGATGTTTGAGTTTCTCGGTATCGATTGCATCTCCGTTGAAAATACCGTTTTCTATACTGTAGAGGGTGACGGCACGATACATGGCTCCGCTGTCAATATAAATATACCCTATTTCGCGAGCCAGATCCTTGGCCATTGTACTTTTACCACAAGAGGAAAAGCCATCGATTGCTATGGTAATCTTTTTCATCTTATTCATTATTATATTATAGTGTCATAGAGAGGTTGAACAATAAAGACGAGGTGCTAAGATGGTATTTAGCATAGGCAGCTCCTAATTTGAAACGTTTGATTTGCAGGCCGGCTCCTGCTGTAAAACCTGCCCAATGACTTGAGTCAGCTACTTTCATCTCGTTTGTCCGACGGAAATTATATCCTAACGAAACGTAAAAGTTATCAGTCGGCAAAAAGTCCATACCGATTACGGCATGATCAAAGAATTTGGAGTTTTTCCAATCGGTGAGATTATATAAAGTGGCGGAGATCCGGAAAGGGGCATGTGACAGGCGTTTGGTGATGCCCACTTGCACATCTACCGGTAATTTTTCGCGCTTATCTTCGAAAGCAACAATTTGTCCTCCCAAATTACGGGCTACCATAGAAAATGAGAAGTCGCTGTTTTGATGATAATAATTCAATCCTAAATCTACGCCGATGGCAAAGGAAGAGAATTTATCATAATTGGAATAGATCAGATTGGCTTTCACTCCTCCACTCCAATAATCGCTCAGGTCATAAGAGTAAATGCCGGAAAATGCCATGTCTTTGGCAGAAAAGGTGCCTGTTATTATGTTTTCACTGGTGGTTTCTTTCATCGTGCCATAATTCACGAATTGGGCTGTTACTGCCCAGGTAGAGCGGTCGCCGAGAACACGTGAAAAGGCGGCACTGGCTGCATTGACTCCCGCTATATATAAGGTATAATTCAAGTTGAGCGTTTTATCCGCTACACATGATAACAGGGCCGGATTGTGAACAGCCATTGTCAGATCGTCCTCGATGATTGAAATGTTTTCTCCACCTAAAGCGGCTGCATGTGAAGAAAAAGGTAGTTTGAGGAACTGGAACACGCTATTATCTTCCTGAGCCTGTGTCCGGACCCAAAAAAGTAGCAATAGTACTATGAATATATTCTTTTTTAACATTTTAGCAGAAAAAACTGTTCAAATATACTGTATTTCTCAAATATCTGCGTTATATTTGTGGCAGAAAAGCACGTGAGACTCAAAACACTGGGAAACACATCTGATTAAAAGAACGTATTATTAATATTTATATTATAATTTATGGAAGTTAAAAAATCACCCAAAGCAGACTTGGAAAGCAAAAAGTCTACATGGCTGCTTATCGGATACGTGGTTGTATTGGCTTTTATGTTCGTAGCGTTCGAATGGACCGAGAGAGACATAAAGATTGATACAAGCCAGGCTTTATCCGATTTAGTGTTTGAAGAGGAAATGGTTCCTATTACGGAACAAGAACAGAAAATTGAAGTTCCGCCTCCACCAGAGGTACCGGCAGCTGCCGAAATCTTGGATATCGTAGACGACGATGCCGATGTGGAAGAAACGATTATTGCATCAAGTGAGGAAGTAGGTCAGGCTGTTGAAGTAAAATATGTACCTGTACAGGTGGTTGAAGAAGAACCGGAAGAACAGGAAATCTTCGACGTTGTAGAGAAAATGCCTGAGTTTCCGGGCGGAAACGCTGCTTTGATGTCTTATTTGGCTAAGAATATTAAATATCCTACAATTGCACAGGAAAATGGTACTCAAGGTCGTGTTATCGTGCAGTTCGTTGTAAACAAGGATGGTAGTATTGTAGATGCGAAGGTGGCACGTAGTGTTGACCCGTATCTGGATAAAGAGGCTCTCCGTGTGATCAACTCCATGCCGAAATGGAATCCGGGTATGCAGAGAAACAAGCCGGTACGCGTTAAGTATACGGTTCCTGTAATGTTCAGATTACAATAATTTTTATGTAACATACGAAAAAGGCTGCCGTAAAAGCAGCCTTTTTCATTAGTTCTTCTTCTGTTTTCTTTTAATCCAAATTTACTATGTTTACTGCATTCCAATTGCTTGATAAAATTAATACTCATGTTTCTGAATTACAGTTTACCCGTAGCCCGAAAGGGTTATATGCGCCGGTGGAGTATGTGCTGTCTTTAGGAGGGAAACGTATTCGCCCCGTGTTGATGCTGATGGGATATAATCTGTATAAGGAGGATGTCAGCCGCATTTATGGACCGGCAACGGGAATTGAGGTTTATCATAATTATACTTTGCTTCATGATGACTTGATGGATCGTGCCGATGTGCGTAGGGGGAAGGCAACCGTGCATAAGGTGTGGGATGACAACACGGCAATTTTGTCGGGAGATGCCATGTTGGTGCTTGCATATCAATATATGGCCGATTGTCCGTCGGAATACTTGAAACAGGTAATGGATATCTTTAGTCTCACTGCTCTTGAAATTTGTGAAGGGCAGCAGATGGATATGGAATTTGAACGGCGTAGCGACGTCAGGGAAGAGGAATATATTGAGATGATCCGGTTGAAAACGGCCGTTTTGTTGGCTGCCGGCTTAAAGATCGGTGCTATTTTGGGAGGAGCGTCTTCGGAAGATGCGGAAAAACTTTATGATTTTGGAGTGCAGATTGGTATTGCTTTTCAGTTGCAGGATGATCTGTTGGATGTGTATGGCGATTCTGCCGTGTTTGGTAAGAAGATCGGCGGGGATATTCTTTGTAACAAGAAAACATATATGCTGATTAAGGCACTGGAACGTGCGGATAAAGCTCAACTTTCAGAACTGAATGATTGGCTTGCGGCAGAATCCTTTTCTCCGGAAGAGAAGATTGCGGCAGTCACTGCCCTTTATAATCAGATTGGCATAAAGGCTATCTGCGAAAATAAGATGCGGGAATATTACACCCGTGCTATGGAGAGCTTGGAGGCTGTTTCTGTGGCCGAAGAAAAAAAGAAAGAATTGAAGAGTCTGATGAAACATCTGATGTATCGGGAGATGTAAATAAAGAATTGCCGGATGCCTTATAGACGATTACCAAATACAGATCAAGCCCGGATACGAGCGCTGAAGGCAGCGGTTGGTAAGGGTGATGTGTACAATGTGAGCGAGTTGGCTATTACTTTGAAATCTTTGGCTGAAGCAAGGAACTTTCTTTCGAAGTTTGAAATTGCTCATAATTATTACGTTCAGTGCTATAATAATCAGGTAAAGGAGAGTCCGAGACATCAGGCGAATGTAAAAATGGCCCGTTTATATATTTCTCATTTTATTCAGGTTTTGAATCTGTCCGTGCTCCGTTCGGAAATTAAATCGGTTCACAAAAAACTTTATGATCTGCCGGTAGATAATGCTACGGTTCCGGATTTGGCATCTGAAGCGGCGATGGTAGATTGGGGAAAGAGAATTATAGAGGGGGAGAGGAGGAGAACTTCACAAGGTGGGGTGCCTATTTATAACCCTACTATTGCTAAAGTGAAAGTGCATTATGATATTTTTGTCGATAGTTATGAGAAACAAAGGGCATTGCAGGCATTGACCAACCGCAGTTTGGAGGAATTGTCTTCCATGCGTGCCCGTGCGGACGAGTTGATATTGGATATTTGGAACCAAGTGGAAGAAAAGTTCCAGAATGTATTTCCTAACGAAGCCCGCTTGGATAAATGTCGTGATTATGGACTCATTTATTATTATCGGACGGGAGAAAAACAAACGGAATAAATTAGATTAATTATGCTTGTCGATTCTCATTCACATCTTTTTCTGGAAGAGTTTGCAGATGATCTTCCTCAGGTTATGCAACGTGCCCGTGAGGCGGGTGTTACTCATATTTTTATGCCCAATATCGATAGTACCACGATTGAATCTTTGCTTTCGGTGTGTGCGGCTTACAAAGAATTTTGTTTCCCGATGATAGGATTGCACCCTACTTCTGTGAACAAAAATTATAAAAAGGAATTGGATATTGTTGCCGGACAGTTAGCATCCTCCAATGGATATGTGGCAATTGGTGAGATTGGCCTGGATCTCTATTGGGATAAGACCTTTTTGAGAGAACAGCTTTTGGCTTTTGAAAAACAGGTCGAATGGGCATTAGAGTATCATTTACCTATTGTAATTCATACCCGTGAGGCTTTTGATTATATATATAAGGTATTGCAGCCCTATAAAGAAACAGGGTTGACCGGGATTTTTCATAGTTTCACCGGCACTTCGGAAGAAGCTGCCAAACTGCTCGATTTCCCGGGTTTTATGATTGGGATAAATGGAGTGGTTACTTTTAAAAAATCTCAATTACCTGAAGTCTTAAAAGATGTACCATTGGCACGTATTGTTTTAGAGACCGATTCTCCTTACCTGACTCCTGTGCCTAACCGTGGAAAAAGGAATGAAAGTGCCCGTTTGAAAGATACCTTAATTAAGGTTGCGGAAATTTATCGGGAGTCTCCGGAAGTGGTTGCTGAAGCCACCTCTGAAAACGCTTTAAAAGTGTTTGGAATGGGCAAATAAGTTTCTAAAGGTTTTAAAATATATTAATTTGGAGTGTTTCTTTAAGATAAAAAAGGGATAATGCTTTAGAAGAAGAAAAAAAAGGATACATTTGTAGCTGAAAACGCTCAAACCCGTTTAGGGAGAGATGCTCGAGTGGTTGAAGAGGCACGCCTGGAAAGCGTGTATACGCCAAAAGTGTATCGCGGGTTCGAATCCCGCTCTCTCCGCAGGTGCAGTGAATGAGATCGGAAACAACTAAAATAAATACAATAACAATAATTTAATTAATTAATCTTAAAAATTAGACACACAATGAAAAAGTTATTTGCAATTGTTGCTGTGATGGGAGTCTTAACATTTGGCTCAACTCAACTCGTTCAGGCTCAAGATGCTCCTGCGGCTGAACAAACTGAACAGGCTGCACCTGCTGCTGTAGAATCTGCTGTTGCTGCTCCTGACGTTGAAGAAGGTGGTATCCACAAAGAGATTAAAGTAAAATTCATTGAAGGTACTGCATCTTTCATGAGTTTGGTAGCTATCGCATTGGTTATCGGTTTGGCATTCTGTATTGAGCGTATTATTTATTTGAGCTTGGCAGAAATCAATACTAAGAAATTTATGGCTTCTATCGAGGCTGCTTTGGAAAAAGGTGATGTTGAAGCTGCAAAAGACATCGCTCGTAATACCAGAGGTCCTATTGCTTCTATCTACTATCAGGGTTTGATGAGAATTGATCAGGGTATTGATGTTGTAGAAAAATCAGTAGTATCTTATGGTGGTGTACAAGCCGGTTATCTTGAAAAAGGATGTTCTTGGATCACACTGTTTATCGCAATGGCTCCGTCTTTGGGATCATTGGGTACTGTAATCGGTATGGTGCAGGCATTTGATAAAATCCAGCAGGTAGGTGATATCTCTCCGACGGTTGTTGCAGGTGGTATGAAAGTTGCCTTGATCACAACTATCTTCGGTTTGATCGTTGCTTTGATTCTGCAGGTATTCTATAACTATGTACTTTCTAAGATCGAAGCTCTTACAAGCGAAATGGAAGATTCTTCTATTACTTTGCTTGACATGGTAATCAAATATAACTTGAAATACAAAAAATAATCTGAGATGAGTAGTAAGTTATCATATAAAGTATCGTACTATGTACTGTACGCAATGTTTGCTCTTATCCTTGTGGTATTAGGTCTTTTCTATTTCGGAGGAGATGCTACGGGGGCGGCAGCATTGTCAGGCGTTGATCCGGAAATGTGGCAACCGGCTAATACAGATGCATTGCTGTATTTGATGTATGCACTATTCGGACTTGCAGTAGCTGCAACTGTTATTGCTGCTATATTCCAGTTTGGCTCGGCGTTGAAAGACAATCCGGTAAGCGCTATAAAATCATTGATCGGCCTTATTCTTTTAGTTCTTGTATTAGTTGTTTCTTGGGCTATGGGTAGTGAAGAAACATTAAGAATACCGGGATATGACGGAACGGACAATGTTCCTTTCTGGTTGAAACTGACTGATATGTTCCTTTATTCAATCTACTTCCTTTTGGGAGCAACGATTGTTGCTATCATTTTGAGTAGCATTAAGAAGAAATTATCATAATCCAATTGAGCTTGCTCAATTAAATATAGTAATACTATGGCAAAAGGAAAAAGAAAAGTTCCTGATATAAATTCAAGTTCAACGGCTGATATCGCTTTCTTGTTGCTGATCTTCTTCTTGATTACAACTTCTATGGATACAGACCGTGGTTTGGCAAGACGTTTGCCGCCACCGCCTGAAAATATAGAGAAACCGGACGATCAGAAAGTGAAACAGCGTAACGTTCTGCAGATCTATCTGAACATGTATGACCAGTTGATGGTCAACGGTGAGATCATGAACGTACAGCAGCTGAGAGCGAAGACCAAAGAGTTTATTGCTAATAAATACAATGATGAATCATTGCCTGAGAGAGTATCGAAAGATGTTAACTTCTTTGGGCCGATGATGATCACTGAAAAACATGTAGTCTCTTTGCAGAATGACCGTTCTTCTTCATATCAGGCATATATTGATGTACAAAATGAATTGGTTGCCGCTTATAATGAACTGAGAGATGAATTATCTCAGGAAAAGTGGGGAAAGAAATATTCGGAGTTAGACGACGAACAACAGAAAGCCGTTCGTGAAGTCTATCCTCAGAAGATTTCTGAAGCTGAACCTAAAAAATATGGAGAAAAGAAGTAATGGGAAAATTTAATAAAACAGGTAAACGTGAAATGCCTGCGTTGAATACTTCTTCTCTACCTGACCTTATCTTTACACTGTTGTTCTTCTTTATGATTGTAACAACAATGCGTGAGGTAACGTTGAAGGTTGAATTTAAGATTCCGCAAGCAACAGAATTAGAAAAGCTTGAGAAGAAATCATTGGTAACATTCGTATATGTAGGAAAACCAATGAGAGAGTTTCGTCAAAAGATGGGTTCTGAGAGCCGTATTCAATTGAATGATGCTTTTGCAGAAGTTTCCGAAATTCAAGATTATATTATTGCGGAAAGATCAAGTATGAAAGAATCTGATCAGGCAATGATGACTGTATCTTTGAAGATTGATAAAGATACGAAGATGGGTATCGTAACTGATATTAAAAACGCGCTTCGTCAAGCTTATGCTTTGAAAATCAACTACTCTTCGCAGTATCGTGAATAAGAGTTGATTTAATATACTAAAAAGAAAAGGATGCTTAATTTTAAGCATCCTTTTCTTTTTAGTATATATTCTTGGGAGTAAAAGAACTTTGGTCAGGCTTTACTCTTTTACATTGTATACTTCTTTGTGAATCTTATTTTTTATCATTTCAAAGTCTTGTTCACATTGTAAATTGCCAAACACCATTAGATACATGGGTAGGAAGTCGTCTCCGGGCTTGTAAGGTGGTTGCTTGTATTCTTTTTCCCAAAGAACAAATCCTTGTCTCTGATAGAAATTGATACGGCGCTTTGCCATCTCTTCCACGGGCATTTCTACTTCCAACACGATGGGGCGATCCAGTTCTTTGCATAGATAATCCAATGTCTTTTTGCCGTAACCGCCATTTCGAAGAGTGGGATCGATGGCAAAATGTTCTACATAATAAAAGTCGTTGAAATCCCAATATGTAATAAAACCTACCGGAGTCTCGTTGTCAAAGATGATGTTATTATAAAAATTACCTGTACGATCTGTATATTCGCGCAATTCTTTTAACTCACGATATTCTTCCGGAGGGAATGCGGCGATGAGCAGGTTTTCCATAAATTGATAATGCTGTACGTCAGACGTACTGATAGTTTGAAATCTAATCATAAAGGTTTGGGGTTTGATTGGTTATTAAAATGTTATTTGTTGGTATAGAATTCTATGATTCTGCGGATTGCACGCTGGCATACGGGGCAGAATTCCGGATATTCATTGGTTCGCATGCGGCAATCGAATGAAGGGCGGTAAATACCTTTGGCGGAATAACCTCCGCCCTCGTACACTCCTATCGGATATTTGCCGCTTGCTTGTTGTGGAGTCGGCACAGGTGTTGCTGCCGGCAGCATATCTTCCCATTTTGAAGAGAAGTCGGTCCGGGTAGTGATATTGGGTTCCCATGGCTCAACATTGAGAGGATAAGTATCGGTCATGACGTCATCCTCATAGAAATACTCATCGCCCAGACCGGCAAAGCTATGCCCGAATTCATGTACCACTACGGGTTTGAAGGTAGGATGATGAGCTGCAGTCAGTGTGTAGGAGTTATAGATGCCACCACCACCGTATTCTGCTGTATTGGCAATGATAATGATATGCTCGTAAGGAATGCCTGCCAGGGCATTGTGTATGGATTTTACACGGCATGTGGTGAGATAACGGTCCGAGTAAAACGTATCGAAATGAGAACCGAAAGCGGTGTGTTTCCAGTCATTTTTACGGGGAACGCTTACGCCACTGTCTTCCGAAAGGCTGGCAACAGCAATTATGTTGAACTTATGTTTCATAGATTTGAAGGGTTCGTAAAAGAAAAGGCTTTCACATGCTTTTCCGGCGTCTTTGTAGAACAGTTCCATCTCTGTTGCGGTATATCCTTCGGCCATGATAGCTACATCTATGCAGTCTGTTTCGTTTCCGCTTTTTTGTATGTACTGATGCGGGGTGACATGCGAAGTGCCTCTTTCATGGATGAGTATGTCGTCAGGGCGTACCGTATGTTTTAAATTTGCTATCACTTTTCGTGATGGAGAGAACAGGATAATTTCTATCTCCGCCGGGCGTTGGGGATAGGGTACCAGAAAAGTATTTTCAAATCCTTTGGCTGTTTTTTGCGCTTCATCTGTGGAAAGCCATTCTTGAAAGAGAGACGAAAAGGATGTTTTATAGATACATTTCCCGGTTTCAAGATCGGTCATTATAATCTGCCCATTGCCTTCTAAGGGAAGTTCTGATAAGTGATGCCGGCGCCCGGCCCATGAGGGTAGGCGCGATAGCTCATCCAGATAGATGGCCTGATGTTTGGCATCTCCTGTGAAAAAATAGTCTATCCGTAAGGTTTTATCCTGAAAAAAATCAGTAAACTCTTGTGCATATGCATTTATTATCCATAAAAAGCAAAGCCCGACAATGGCATATCGTTTCATATTTAGCGTATATTTATGTTTTACAAAGATACATAAACCCTTGCTGACTTATTCTATTTTGGGAAATAAAAGTAATAAATCATAGTATTTATTGCCGAAAAATTATCTAACTTTGCAATAACATTCATGTATTAAAACAAATTGAATTAAAATGGGACATCATCAATTGGATTCTTTAGATGAGCAAATTTTGAAGTTGATAGCGGATAATGCGCGTATTCCTTTTTTGGAAGTGGCGCGTGCGTGTAATGTGTCGGGAGCGGCTATTCATCAGCGCATACAGAAGTTGACTAATCTGGGAATATTGAAGGGTTCGGAATTTGTTATCGACCCTGAGAAGATAGGATACGAAACGTGTGCATATATTGGAATTTACCTGAAGGATCCTGAATCTTTTGATTCTGTAACAAAAGCTTTGGAGGCTATACCCGAGGTGGTAGAATGCCATTTCACTACTGGGAAATATGATATGTTCATAAAGATTTATGCAAAGAACAACCATCATTTATTAAGTGTAATCCATGACAAGTTACAACCGTTGGGATTGGCACGTACCGAAACACTTATCTCTTTCCATGAGGCTATAAAACGGCAGATGCCGATTATTGTGGATACGGATGAGGAATAAGTGAAGAGTTTATAACTCTTTGATATAATCGACGAAAGAATAGGAGCAAAGATGTTTTTCATCGGCAAGATGAACTTCTTTGCTTTTTTTATGCCATATTTGAGGGTCTATCGTAGGAAAGAAAGCATCGGCTTGTGGAGCCTCATTATCTATCTCTGTAAGGCAGAGTTCATCGGCCAGTTCAATGGCTTGGCGGTATACGGTTTCACCACCGATGATGTAGACATGCTCTTTTTCATGGCAGCTTTGTAGGGCGGCTTCCAGAGAAGGGAATACTTCTGCTCCCGGGAAATTGGTTGCCGGATTAGTGGAAAGAACTATATTACGGCGGTTCGGGAGTGCTCCTTTGGGCAGAGATTCAAACGTCTTACGCCCCATAATGATTGTGTTGCCTGTAGTAAGTGCTTTGAAACGTTTGAGATCATTGGGTAACCAGAATAAAAGTTTATTTTGATAGCCGATACCCATGCGGCGATCTACGGCTGCTATGATACTGATTTTGCTCATAATAAAGTTGTTAAGTAGTAAGTAGTAATCAAGTAGTAAGTAGTTAAGTAGTCAAGTAGTAAGTAGATGATAGTCGAGTAATAGGTAGCAGATGGTTGAAGACCGTGCTGGATGACAATATTATTAAAGTTCTTATTATCATGAAGTCTTTATTTTATCTTCCATGCGTTCGAGTTGGCAAATCAAACTATCACCTACTTACTACTTAACTACTTGACTACTTACTACTTGATTACTACTTACTACTTAACTACTAATTTACACCGAAACTTTCCCGGCAATATGAGGATGCGGATCGTAGTTTACCAATTCAAAATCTTCATATTTGAAGTCGAATATACTTTTTACGTCCGGATTTATCTTCATCTGCGGCAATGGGCGTGGTTCACGGGTCAATTGTAATTTTACCTGGTCGAGATGATTCAGATAGATATGGGCATCTCCCAATGTATGTACAAAGTCACCGGCTTTCAGGCCGGTTACCTGTGCCATCATTTGCAGCAATAGGGCATATGAGGCGATGTTGAAAGGAACTCCTAAGAAAATGTCCGCACTGCGTTGATATAACTGCAGGCTGAGCCGGCCATCGGCTACATAAAATTGGAAGAAAGCATGGCATGGAGGTAAGTTCATGTTGTCCAGATCGCCTACGTTCCAAGCGCTGACAATAATACGGCGGGAGTCCGGATTGTGCTTGATGGTATCCACCACTTCGCTGATCTGGTCGATAAATCCTCCTTTATAATCGGGCCATGAACGCCATTGGTAACCGTAGATATGACCGAGATCACCGTTTTCGTCCGCCCATTCGTTCCAAATACGAACACCGTTATCTTGCAAGTACTTTACATTTGTATCTCCTTGCAGGAACCATAGTAATTCGTGTATTATTGATTTCAGATGTAGTTTCTTTGTTGTCAGACAAGGAAAGCCCTCTTCGAGGTTGAAGCGCATCTGATGTCCGAATACACTGATTGTACCCGTACCGGTACGATCACTTTTTTCGGTACCTTCGGCGAGTACACGACTGAGTAAATCTAAATACTGTTTCATGATTGCAAAGGTAGGAAAAAAGTAGTTAGAATTTAGTAGCTGGTAGTTAGAATTTGGAATTTAGTAGTTGGTAGCTGGTAGTTAGAATTTAGTAGTTAGTAGCTGGTAGTTGGAATTTAGTGGTTGGTGGCTAATGGGGTGATGGCGGGGAGAGTAGGCGGAAGAATCTGTTCGATTATAAAAATGGAGTGAACAGATTGGCAAACCAGCCGACGAACTTTTTCCATGGTGAGCGCTGTTTCCAAACTTCCGGGGTCAGTCTGGTGCAATGCTGCGTGTCAGCTTGGAATACACTATCCAATTGGGCGGTGAATTCTTTGTTAAAAATGAAAGCATTGGTTTCATAATCGTAGCGCAGGCTTCGGCTGTTGAGATTGGCTGTGCCTACCGTGCAGAATGTTTCATCTACCATCATGATTTTAGAGTGGTGGAATCCTCCGTTATACAAATATATATCTGCTCCGCGTTTCATCAGTTTGTGGACTTTGTAGAGTGAAGCATCCGGGGTAAAGGGGATATCGGATTTGGAAGATATCATAATCTCTACTTTGGTTCCTTTTTCGAGGGCATGATTCAATGCCTTGCGTATGGAAGAGGTTGGAACGAAATAGGGGTTGACAATACGTACGTTTTCTTTGGCGGCATATATCGACATTGCGTAGGTGTGGCTCAACATTCGTGGATCTTTCTTAGGAGTACGGTCTACAATGGCTACGGTAATGCCGTCCGTACTGTCTGCCGGTGCGGGTCGCTCGGGGAAATATACTTCTCCTGTGATATTCTGCTTTGTCGTTTTATTCCATATCGTGAGGAAGATTTCTTGTAGGATATCTACTGCCGGACCTTCGATACGGATGTGCATATCACGCCATGTACCGATTTTGGGAAGTCCGTTGATGTAGTAATCAGCAATGTTCATGCCACCGGTGTATCCTATCCGGCCGTCGATAACGACAATTTTCCGGTGATCCCGGTGGGCAGCGTGATTGATATAGGGGAACTTGAAAGGATCGAATTTTACTATCTCGATACCTCGTTCACGGATAGCCTTGAGATGGCGTTTCTTTAATGGTTTATTGTTGGACCAATTTCCGAAAGCATCGAACAATGCCCGGACTTCTACGCCTTCTTTTACTTTTTCGGCAAGCAGATCGAAGAGTGCATTGGCGATCGAGTCATTTCGAAAGTTGAAATATTCCAGATGAATGTGGTGTTTGGCACCGCGTATGGCTTCAAAAAGGTCATTGAATTTTTCACGCCCGCTGGTAAGCAGTTTTACTTTGTTGCCGTAAGTGATGGGAATGCCCGATTCCTGAAGGAAGTGGATCACCATCTGTTCGCTGGATAGTTCGGCAGTATCCTGCCGCTGTACCCATAAACTATCTGTTTCACCTGCCTTTGCGTTGCCTATTGTGAAAAGTAATAATATGAAGAATATATGTAGTTTCAAAGCGCTTTGTCTTTATTTAGTTCACCTAAGAAACAAAGATACAACATCTCTGTTCGGAGCTACTTTTTGTCAAGGGTATATTTACTATAATTTAACATGCGAACCCTCCTGTGATAGCATTTGATGTAAAGTCTTTGGTGATTAAGAGATATTTTCTTATCTCCTGATGAAAAGTAGCTTGAAACGGTAGGTTATCAATGACAAGCACCCTGCTTATGAGTGACACGCACTATGCATAGGGACGATATGCACCGTGTATACGAGCGGTATCTACCTGTTTCCTTACCTTTATGGAGGGGGGAGGTAAACAGTTCCCGTCGTTGGAAACAAAAAAAGAGAGAAGCTAAGCTTTTCCCTTTTCCCTCATAATAATTTGAATATATGATTGTATTACGTTGACAAATATACTATAATTTATATCGAAAAACAAGCGTTTGATGCTTTTATATTCTTATGCCGGTAAATTCTATATCTCCTTATGCCATTGACCATGCTTTGCGGATACCCAGAAACATGAGTACCATTACAACGATAATCAGTGACTTGGGGTCGATGCCCGATGTTGCCCCGTTTTGTACCAAAGCGACGAATATATCACGTGCCGTGGTAACGATTGCCTGTAAACCGTCGAAGACCAGAAATAGTATTATAGCTACGAGCATGATGAACAAGCTCCATACCTTGATCAGTAAACTTGTGCGGCAAGGCAACCGGTTCATTACACGGCGGCTAAATCCGTTATCCGGTATCTCCTGCTTTTGTTCAGCGAAGAATGCCCGTATCAATTTATCATCTGTTTCCATCATAACCGTTTTGTTTTAAATACATTGCTAATTTTTCTTTTCCACGTGACAGGTGACTTTTGACGGTCCCTGCCGGTATTCCCACAATTCCTGCTATTTTATCTATGCTTACATCTTCCATGTAGAATAGCGTAATGCAGGTTCGCTCCACTTCTTTTAGCTTTTTGAGTGATTGATAGATGTCCATGCGTTGTCCTATATTGTCTTGTTCAACGCTGTTGGCGGCATCTACTTCTCTGGAATCTAATTCGGTTGTTTCCTTTCGGCTGCGAATATAATCATAAAATACATTATAAGCAATACGATAAAGCCATGTTGAGAAATTTGAAAGATTTTTAAAGGTTGCGATGTTCGTATAGGCTTTGATGAATGTATCTTGTGCCAAGTCGTCACTCAATTCGCTGTCGCCGCAAGTCAGGTTGAGGAAGAAACGCCGGATGGGCGATTGATACTTCTGCACCAACTGGTCGAAGGCCCTGGTGTTTTTGAACACCACGACCTGTGCGACTAACGATATATCGTTGAGTTGTTTCATTTCTGTTCGTCAGTGGGGCGTTGGTTACGGGCGACAAGCCATTGGCCAAGACCGGTAAACAGGATGAGTAGTCCGATACACCCCATGGCAAAACTGTCTGTAATGGCCCATAGGAAAATGAACAGCCCGGCACCGAGACACATGTTTTTGATTCCTTTGGCGGTGGTATCCGTATTCAGACTTTCTTTGAGAATGCCTTCCGGAATGGGCTGTCCGGCTGCAATGGCTTTTTCTACCAGTTTGTAGCGTTCGCGACGGCTTTTATAACGAAAGTAGAATGCAATGAAAATCACGAAGATCGGGAAGCCGAATGTGAGCAGCAGGACGAAGAATGCAAGCGCGATGCCTGCGCTGGCTGCACTACCGAGATCTTTGAGTAGTGAAAAGTCTTCTTTCGAGATAATGGAAGAATCGTCATAGGAGTCATCGTATGAATCGGTCGATTCACTTTCAACGGTAATTCCGTCTTCGGTCGTGTCGGTATATTCGGGAGTATAAACCGAGTCATCTTCAGTTTCCGTCTTACTGATCGTAATTTTTACATTTTCGGCACTGTCTTTGTAGATGGTACTCTTTTTCTGCGCAAGTGAGAGGGAGCAGAAAGCTGCTATCATCATCAGGGTGATTAAAATTCTTTTCATATCTTGTAGTTTTTTTGTTTCTTTGATTGTTAGACGTAGTTAGTCTTACGGAAAGTTGCAAAGAGACGAAATATTTTTGATATTTGCAGGAATAAACAAAATAAAAGCAATGGAATTGCAAATAATTCAGAGCAAGATTTATGAGATACGGGGGCAGAAGGTAACAGAAGAAGAGTTTGAAATCTTGATGTCGCAATTTGTGATATCAAGTTGGGGTGGTGTACGTAAGTTGCCGTTTGCTTTTACGGAACAGGGGTTAGCCATGCTTTCCGGCATCTTGAATAGCGATGTGGCTATCGAGGTAAATATTTCGATTATGCGTGCTTTTGTGGCTGTTCGTCGGTTAATGGCTAATCCTCCGGTGAATGATTTGGTAAAGCTTCAATTGGAGATTCAGGAACTGAAAGCATATATCGAAGAAGTTTTTGCCGATTATAATGACATTAATGATGACACGCGAATGCAGATTGAATTGATAAATCAGACGATTGCCGAGCTACAGGCAAAGGATAAAGATGAAACTAAACATCGTAATCCGATTGGCTTCAATACCTATAAAAAATAGATATAATGAATTTACCAGCTCCTTTTACCGAATATACCCGTGCCTTGTTGGGCAACGAAGAATACGAAAAGTTATCTGCCGCTTTGGACCAGGCTCCCCCTGTCAGCATCCGGCTGAATCCATCGTTCCTCACCGATGCCAATTCCCCCAATTCTCCCATCTCCCTTCTCCCTTCTCCCTTCTCCCCTGTGCCTTGGTGTCCGGAGGGGCATTATCTCGGTCAGCGTCTGACGTTTACTTTCGACCCTCTTTTCCATACCGGTTGCTATTATGTGCAGGAAGCTTCGTCGATGTTCGTTGGGCAAGCGTTGAAGCAGTATGTTTCCGAAGAACCGGTGGTGATGCTCGATCTTTGTGCCGCTCCCGGTGGAAAATCGACTCATGCCTGTAGCCTTTTGCCCGAGGGTAGCCTGCTGGTAGCCAATGAAGTGATTCGTAACCGTTCGCAGATACTTGCCGAGAATCTTACCAAATGGGGCTATCCCGGTGTGGTGGTAACCAATAATGATCCGTCCGATTTCTCTCGTTTGGGTGCTTTTTTTGATGTAATCTTGACCGATGTACCTTGTTCCGGTGAAGGGATGTTTCGTAAAGACCCCGGTGCTGTCGAAGAGTGGAGCCCGGAAAATGTGGAGATCTGTTGGCAGAGGCAGCGACGTATCATTGCCGATATCTGGCCTTGCTTGAAGCCCGGTGGCATCCTTGTTTATAGCACTTGCACGTATAATACGAAAGAAGACGAGGAGAATGTTCAATGGATTCTTGATGAATTCGGAGCAGAGGTGCTTCCGGTGAATGTTCCGGAAGGGTGGGGGATTACCGGCAATCTGCTTGCGGCAGCCGACTTCCCTGTTTACCGCTTCTTGCCTCACAAGACGATAGGAGAGGGCTTTTTTCTGGCCGTGCTCCGTAAACCGGAAGCAGAAAGGCAGGGCGGAATAGTTACTTCTGTCAATCGGGAAGTTACAGCTTGTGGTGCGATGAACGAAAAACTTTCCCGTAAGAAAACGGCCGCCGCCCGCAATAACAGTAAACCGTCTTCTGCCCCGATGGGTAAAGAGCAGATAGCCGTGGCAAAAAGCTGGCTTCTTTCTCCCGAAGACTTTGAGGTGTCTGCCAATGGAAGCTTTATCACTGCTTTTCCAAAGGAATACACGGGTGAATGTTCTGTTCTTCAGCGATATCTCCGTATTGTTCAGGCAGGGGTCGTGCTTGGTGAGGTAAAAGGGAAAGATTTGATTCCGAATCATGCATTGGCTATGAGTCCTTCGCTTTTGCGTACGGAGGCTTTTGCTTCCGAAGAGATCGGTTACGAGCAAGCCATCGCCTATCTACGGAAAGAGGCTATTACCTTGTCGGCAACAGCCCCTCGCGGTTATGTTCTGCTTACTTATCGGAAAGTTCCTTTGGGTTTTGTAAAGAATATCGGCAATCGTGCCAATAATCTCTATCCGCAGGAGTGGCGTATTCGCAGTGGATATTTGCCCGATGAGATACGCATTTTGTGATGACGATTCGGGTATCGGAACCGTTCGGCTTCTTCTTGGTTAAGGCAATATCCCTTCCGGAATTTCCTGTTCGGTGAACGAAAAGCTCAACTGCTTTCCTGTCCCTTCTTCTTCCAGAATGTAAGAAGGGGGAGGTTCGGGTGATGTCCGTGTGTCCTCTGTCGGAGGAGTATCCCAGTTCAGATTCAGGTTCTTATCCAACCGATGAAGTATATACGGATTGCCATGAAGGATAAATTTTTGTGAATCGGTCGAAGTTCCCACATACTCCATGCCCTCCGTAAAGGTGAGTGTCATATGGGCTTGGTTGCCATCACCCGGTTCGAGTGTATAAGTCCCTTTGGCTACCAGCACCAGCCCGGATGAAAAAGCGGTTGGAATTGTCCGATTGAAGAAATAGACATCCCGTGCCCGATTATTGATGAGAAATATATCCGAAATGCCGGGTAGTATCTCTGCGGTTCCATCCTCCAACAGTGAAGATCCGCGCCTGCGAAATAGTTGCATTGCTTCGTAATTGTCGACTACTTTAATTTTCAGAAGACAACTTTCCAACGTTGCGGCGTCTGTAACTTTCAAGGTCGTTTTTCCCGTAAGGATACCCCGTACGTAGATGGCGCTACCGCCCGGTGTCGACCATCCATGCTCCACTTGGGCACTGATAAGGCGCTGATCTTCTACTTCCAGTGAGTAGTCACCGTTTCCGCTTTCCAACCCCAGATAACGTATACCGCCCATAGGAACTTCGTACGTATCGTTGTAAAAACGTAGCGGGTTGTCATTGTCGTCCTTATTGCATGCACTCAGCAGAATAAGGATGCAGCATAAAGCTGCTGAACAGAAATGTTTAGGTTTCATAATCAGTATTTTATGTTTGCTGCAAATATAATGTATTCTTCTGTCTTTGTTAACAAAAAGCAACAAACAATGTTGGATAGAAATGCAAAGATTTATAATTGATTCTTATATATCTTCGCCATTGCTTTCTGATACTGGTTTTCCAGTTGCAGATAGTTCTGTTTGCTTTGATACACAACGGATACTTCCACAAAATACTCTATCATACTGATTTGCCCGCCTGTCAATGCCTGTTTCAGCATGTCGAGATCTTGTTGTGCCTGAAACGTTTTTTCATATTCGTCCATGGAGGAACGGAGGGTTTGCGCTTCACGGTAAAGTTGCGCCACTTGCGATTCCGCCTGCAACATAGCGCTTTCTTTCAGGAAATCGGTATTCATGGATTGTGCCTTTGCAATCTTAACTTTGCTTTTATTCTCGAAGATAGGGAAAGAAAAGCCTACCACCAACCCATTGAACGGTGTTCCCGATTCCGTGTTCCGGCGGTATCCCAATTCCAGTTTGGGCAACCAGCCTTGTTTGTTGACACCGATCTGTTGCCGGGCGGCGGCACTTTCGCTGGCAAGTGCCTGCAAGGTCGGATCGGCGGCCAGCACTTCCGTTTTCAACATCTGATAATCCGATGGAAAGATAACGGACGGATAGCTGTTTTCTTCAAAGACAACAGGAATGTTCCCATTCAATGTGTTCAGTTCCTGTAGCTTATTCCGTAAGGCGGTTTCGTTCAGTGAAGCTTCCGTCTTCACGTTCAGTAATTCCAGATTGATCTTATTTGTTTCAATCACATTGGCATCACCGGTTTGCAGACGTCTTTTGTACATGGCCGCAAGCTCTTCGGCATTACGCAGCCGTTCCTGCAATATTTGCTGTTGTTGGCGAAGCATAATAATATCCAGACAAACCTCTTTGGCTTGCAACAGGATGCTCTGGCGAAAAACGCTTGCTTGTCCGTCAAAAGAGTTCGTTTTCAAACGATTCAATTTTGCCCGGCTGGCATAGAGACTGGGAAAGTCGAAACTCTGCGAAACAACGAGTTCACCGATTGTTTCACTCTTGTCCTTTGATCCCCACAGGTGTGCGTAGGAGAGGGTAGGATCCGCCAGATTGTTATCGGTTTTGGCTTCCAGTTTCTGCGAAGAGATGAGCCGGGCATTTGCCTGTAGCTCTTTATTGTTGGCCTCGATGTTCCGCAGTACCTGATCTATGCTGTTTTGTGCCTGCATTCCTGCAAAGGTGAGGAGTGCGGCAGTAAATAAAGTTATTCGTTTCATTTTATTCATTGTTTAGAAGCCTCTCCCCAACCCTCTCCGTGGGAGAGGGAGTTAAGTTAGTTTTGTAACCAACTAATAAACAAGAGTATTTCCCTACTCCCTCTCCTGCGGAGAGGGTTGGGGAGAGGCTTTTTATTATTTTTTTCTCATCATCAGATAAACAATAGGGATGATAAATCCGTTCAGGAAAGTCGATGTTAAAAGACCTCCGAGGATTACTTTTGCCATCGGGCTTTGTATTTCGTTACCCGGCAGGTCGCCGCTCAGTGCCAATGGTATCAATGCCAATGCACTGGAAAGTGCCGTCATCAGAATCGGATTCAGACGGTCGAGCGAACCATGAATAACGCTGTCATATACTCCCATTCCCTCTTCCTGTTGCAGATGGTTGTAATGGCTGATGAGTAACATACCGTTACGGGTGGCAATGCCGAAAAGCGAAATAAATCCGATGATGGCCGGTATGCTGACTTCGCCTGTCGTGATAAGCAGGGCGAATACACCGCCGATCAAAGCCAAAGGCAGGTTGATAAGAATTACGGCAGACTCTTTCACATTTCGGAATTCATGATACAACAGCAGGAAGATGACAACGATGCTCATAAAAGAAGTCAGTGCCAATGTGCGGCTTGCGGCCTGTTCGCTTTCAAACTGCCCGCCATATTCGATATGATATCCTTCGGGAAGTTGCACCGAACTGTCTATCTTGTTTTGTATATCGTTTACCACGCTGCGCAGGTCACGATCTGCTACGTTGGCAGAGATCACAATTTTACGTTTTACATTTTCCCGGTTGATCGTATTCGGCCCCATTGCCGACACCACATCGGCTACGTAGCTTAGGGGAACTTTCTTGCCATCCGATGTATCCACCATCAGATTGCGTATCTTTTCCGCTTCGTCGCGGAAGTTATTTTTCACTTTGATGATCAGGTCGAATGCTTTCCCTTTCTCGTAGACTTGTGAAATCACCTCTCCGGCCAATGCCACATTGATATATTCCGAAAATTCGGGCAACGTGATGCCGTATTTGGCAAGCATTTCGCGTTTCGGAGTGATTTTCAGCTGCGGGCGTTCTATCTGTTGCTCCACATTCAGATCGGCAATTCCCGGAATGCCTTCGATGGCGCTTTTGATTTCATTACCTAAAGAAAACATTTTATTCAGATCATCACCGAACAGTTTGATGGCGATGTTAGCTTTTGTTCCGGATAGCATGGCATCGATGCGGTGGCTGATGGGCTGGCCGATTTCGATATTGGCTCCGGTGATGGTACCGAGCTTTTCGCGCACATCGGCCACAAGTTCGCTGCGTGAGCGGTCTTTCAGTTCGAATGGTGCTTCGATCTCCGAAGTATTCACTCCTAAGGCATGTTCGTCGAGCTCGGCGCGTCCTGTTTTCCGGGCCACGGTTTGTATCTCGGGAATACTTAGCAGGAGCATTTCTGCACGATGCCCCATCTTATCGCTCTCTTCCAGAGAGATACCCGGAAGTGAGGAAATGTTGATGGTGAACGAACCCTCGTTGAACGGTGGCAGGAAGGAGCGTCCCAATGTAAAGAAGCATCCTAAAGCAATGATGAACAGCGCAATGGTGCTACCCAACGTAATCCGCTTATGATTCAACACCCATACTAATGCCTTCTCATAGACTCCTTTCAGCCAACGTGCAACAAATGCTTCTTTGGGGAGCTTGTCGCTTTTGTTCCGTCCCAACAGATAAGAGCAGAGTACCGGTGTCAGTGTTAATGCCACTACCGTAGAAGCGAATAGTGCCACGATGAAAGCGATACCCAACGGTACCAGCATACGTCCTTCCATACCTGTAAGGAAGAATAGCGGCACGAAACTGACCACGATGATCAGCGTGGAATTCAAGATAGGCATACGCACCTCTTTCGAAGCGTTGAAAACGACATCGAGTACCGATAATTGCTCTTCTTTCGGTTTCATCCGGTTCTCCCGCAACCGTTTGTACACGTTTTCCACGTCTACGATCGCATCGTCCACCAGCGAGCCGATGGCGATTGCCATACCTCCTAAACTCATGGTGTTGATAGTCATCCCCATGTAATGCAGGGTAAGAATGGAGACGATGAGCGAGATGGGGAGTGTTACCAGTGAAATGACGGTAGTACGCACATTGGCCAGAAACAGGAAGAGAACGATAACAACGAAAATACCGCCTTCGAACAGCGACTTTTTCACATTACCGATAGAGCTTTCAATGAAACGACTTTGGCGGAAAATATCCGTAGACACCTTTACATCTGCCGGCAGATTCTTCTGCAAATCTTTTAAGGAAGCTTCTAACTTGTCGGTCAGTTCCAGCGTACTGGTAGCCGGTTGCTTGGTAACGGTCAGTAATACGGCCGGTTTTCCTCGTTCCGAGGCGGTACCTAATTTCGGAGCTTTGGGGCCGATAGCTACATCGGCAATATCTTCGAGTAACACAGGCACGCCATTGATACTTTTTACTACGGCTTTTCCCAGTTGGTCTGCTTTATCCGTAGAGAGCACGCCGCGTACGATGTATTCGTTGCCGTATTCATAAAGCACGCCACCGTTGGCGTTGAGGTTCATATCTCGTGTGGCCGACATGGCTTCCCCCATCGACACGCCGTAATGGCGCATCCGTTCCGGGTCGAGTTGTATCTGATATTCTTTTAGTTCGCCACCGAGTACGGCTACCTGTGCTACTCCTCCTGTGGACAGCAGACGCGGACGGATGGTCCAGTCGGCAATTGTACGCAGGTCGAGCATGGAGGTAGAATCGGCTGTAAGGCCTATGATCAGCATCTCTCCCAAAATGGAAGATTGCGGGCCGAGTGTCGGCTTGCCGACGTTAGCGGGCAGAGATTCGTTGACTACTGCCAGTTTCTCACTGACAATCTGCCGGGCCAGATAAATATCCGTTCCCCAGTCGAATTCTACCCAAACCACAGAGAACCCATTGGTAGAGGAGGAGCGTACGCGTCGTACTCCCGTTGCACCGTTCACGGATGTTTCTACCGGAAAGGTGACGAGTTGTTCCACTTCCTCAGCCGCCATACCGTTGGCTTCGGTCATGATTACTACCGTCGGTGCGTTGAGATCGGGAAATACGTCCACTTCTGTATGTACGGCGGTATATGTACCGCCTATCAGTAACAGCACCGATGCCACGAGCACCAGGATACGGTTCTGAAGAGAGAAATGTATAATCTTGTTTAACATGAACTTATTTGCTATTTTGACGATTTTCTATTTATTATTTGCCATGCATCGCAGAATCTACTATTTGACAATCCACCATCTCCTATTGCCGGCTGTTCTTATTGCGCAGCCAGATTGTAAACCGTAAATCGTCGATTCGTAAATCTCCTTAGTGTTCATGGCTATGTGCCGGTATCGCATTGCTTGCCGAAGCCAGTTTGACTTGGTAAGCCCCGTCGGTTACTACCGCATCACCGGCTTTTACACCTGTAAGTATCTGTACGCTTTTACCGTTGTCGGCTCCTAAGGTGACTTCCTGTTTTTTGTATCCCTCTTCATCCAGTTGAAGGTATACGAAGAATAAGCCCTGTTCCTCTGTCAGTGCGGTACGTGGAAGTGAAATAACGTTCTCCATCCGTGTGGACAGCAGATAGGCCTCTACAAACGAGCCGGGGATAATATCTCCTTTATTGTCAAATTCAAAAGTTACCGGAACATAAAATGAATTGTCTCCGGCAGATTTTCCGAACGAAAGCAATCTTCCGTTGAGGTCTTTCAGTTCATATACTTTATTATCGTAGGGTGTTTTGAAGTTAGCCGACCCTATGGTGCGCAGATATGGATAATATTTTTCTGAAACCTCTGCCCGCAGGAAGAGACGGCGGTTTTGTGTAACGCTTACCAATGGTTGTCCGATTGTTACATAATCTCCTTCTTTTACCAGGATATTTTTTACGTATCCGCTGATAGGAGAAGAAATAGCTTGTCCGCCTTTGGTATCTCCTTTGGCAAGTGCTTCGTAACTGATACGGGCATTTTCATAATTTTGTTCGGCCTGTGAAAATTCTTTATCGGATACAATCTGGTTTTTAACCAGAGCTTTCATACGTTCGTATTCCTTTTTTGAAATTTCGTAGGCAACGCGGGCGCGCTGTACCGGATCACCGTCAGCTATATTGCTGGAAGAGATAGTGAGCAATGTAGCACCTTTGTTCGTGCTCATTCCTTCGGTTACTTTCCCATGAAAGCTGATCACACCCGCCACAGTGGCTACGGCTACGCTTTCATCTCCCTGTGCGGCAAGTATTTGTCCACTGGTTTTTATCACTTGTTCAAAAGTTCCCGGTTCAATCACACTGACTTTTACACCGGCTGCATCCGCTTTTGCTTTGGGCAGGATGATTTCGTCGCTATGTCCGGAACTTGCCTCTTCACCATGGTCATGGTCTTGGCATTCTTCTTTTGTGTTGTGGATTTCCTGTTCGTGATCGTGTCCTTCGTGTTCGTGGTCATGGGCTTCTGTACCATGATTATGGCCTTCATGGTTATGACCCGCTTTGTTGTTGCAGGAGCCTAAGATAAACAATCCCAGTACTCCCATAAAGATAAGTTTCTTCATGATGATATAAATACATTCTTAATGATTTTCTTTTGTAAATTCGTCACAATTCACCCTGCAAAAGTAGAGACTTGCAGGTGCAACTGATTTGCAAACAACGTAATAACTACATTGTCTAATCAGGCGAATACATACGGAGGGGCGCGAAGCGCAAAGGCACGGGTAATGTTCGTGCCGTGTAGAGACTCTCGGTAGACATACTCATTGGTGAGTTGCCTTTCCTGAGGCCGGAGTAGGTTTTCAATGATGAAATCGGTGAAAAGAATGGCAATAAATACATGCTGCGGGCCTAAGTCGGTTTGTACATTAGGTACGGGGGATGAAAAGCGCGCCAAGCATTCATTGCTGCAACAAGAGTCATTCTCGTGATGATGATTGTGTGCAGGACACTGGGCTTCGGGCGTAACATCATGTTTCATGCAAATCATGCCATCGGCATGATGATGATGGGGAATAACAGGTACTGCCAGCATAATCATGCTGATAACGAGTAAAAAATAGAGTATGTACCTTTTATTCTTCAATTGTAATTCTTTATTGCGGGGCAAATATACGGCTTACTTGGCCTATTAACAAATCGTAGTACTTAAAATATTGAAAAACAGCTCCCGGTATTGTTCCCCGGAGCTGGAAATCTTCCTCTTCGGGGTTGGGAATGTTGTTCTCCGGAGCCGGGAGGAGCGTTTATCGGTACCGTAGACAAAAGGACTCCGACACCGATTGTTGTCTAAATCTATTTTATTGTATCAGTTGTGTATAGATCCTATTTTTCCAGTTCCTGTAACGAGTCCATTTTCTTTTTCTCCAGGAATTCGTAGATGCCGCACAAATGTTCTTTCACCTTCTTGTTTCCGAATTCGTAAACTTTGGTAACCAGGCCGTCCAAGAAGTCACGGTCGTGGGATACCACAATCAATGTGCCGTCGAAATCGATCAGGGCCTGTTTCAGAATATCTTTTGTTTTAAGGTCGAGGTGATTGGTAGGCTCATCCAGAATAAGGAGGTTTACCGGTTCAAGCAGCAGCTTGATCATTGCCAGACGGGTACGTTCCCCTCCCGATAATACTTTTACTTTCTTCATCGATTCTTCCGGTCCGCCAAACATGAAAGCTCCCAATAAGTCGCGTATCTTGTTACGTATTTCCCCTTTTGCCACATCGTCGATTGTTTGAAAAACCGTCAGGTTTTCATCTAACAGAGATGCCTGGTTTTGAGCGAAATAGCCGATCTGTACATTATGTCCTAAGGTTAATGTACCTTCATGGTCTATCTCGTTCATGATGCATTTCACCAAAGTCGATTTACCTTCGCCGTTTTTACCGACAAAAGCTACTTTGTCTCCCCGTTCGATGGTGAGGGAAGCGTTTTTGAATACTACTTTGTCACCATAGGTTTTGCCTACATTATCCATAATGACCGGATAATTACCCGATCGGGGAGAAGGTGGGAATTTCAACCGCAATGCGGAGGTATCCTCTTCGTCTACCTCCAACAGTACCAGTTTCTCCAGCATTTTCACACGGCTTTGTACTTGTAGCGTTTTGGAGTAGGTACCTTTGAAACGTTCAATAAACTCTTTGGTCTCTGCAATGAATTTCTGTTGTTCGTCATATGCTTTCTGCTGCTGTATGCGGCGCTCCTGGCGCAGTTGCAGGTATTGTGAGTAATTCACCTTATAGTCATAGATACGCCCCATAGTCACCTCGATGGTACGGGTGGTGATATTATCAACAAATTTACGGTCGTGACTGATAACGATTACCGCTTTACCGTTATTGATAAGAAAATCTTCCAACCATTGGATAGATTCTATGTCCAAGTGGTTGGTTGGCTCGTCCAGCAACAAGACATCCGGTTTTTGTAGCAATAGTTTGGCTAATTCGATACGCATACGCCAGCCACCACTGAAATCACTGGTTTGGCGATTGAAGTCTTCGCGCATAAAGCCAAGTCCTAACAAGGCTTTTTCCACGTCTTCTTCATAGTTGGTCGAATCGATCGAATAAAATTTCTCGCTTAGTGACGAGACTTTTTCGATAAGTTCCATATAACTGTCGCTTTCATAGTCTGTGCGGGTTTCCAACTCTTTGTTCAGCCGTTCTATCTCGGCCTCCATTTCATGCAGATGGGCAAATGCCTGAGCTGTCTCTTCAAATACGGTGCGTCCGTCTTCTGTCATCAGGTGTTGAGGGAGATAGGCAATAACGCACTCTTTGGGTGCGGCTATTTTTCCACGGGTAGGTTGACGGACTCCCGCCAATATTTTGAGTAATGTACTTTTACCCGCTCCGTTTTTCCCCATCAGGGCGATGCGATCTTTTTCATTAATTACAAAAGAAATATCACTAAATAAGGTGGTTCCGCCGAATTCTACGGCAAGTCCGTCTACTGAAATCATATATGTTCGTTAAAATGAGGTGCAAAGATAATCATTTATATTATTTTTTTTCATAACTTGCGCGCTGAAAGGTTTAGATATGCACGTAAACGCGCGAATATAACAATCATTATAATGGAAAACGAATCAACAACTGAATTTCGTCCGCTCATTCTTGTTGCGGAAGATGATGACAGTAATTTCAAATTGATTAAGGCTATCATAGGAAAGAAATGTGATATCTTATGGGCCAAGAACGGAGAAGAAATAGTGAATCTTTTTCGTGAGAACCGTGATAGGGCGGCAGCCATCCTTATGGATATTAAAATGCCGGTTATGACGGGATTGGATGCAACAGTGATTATCCGTAAAGAGAATCAGAATATACCTATTATTATGCAGACTGCTTATGCTTTTAGCACAGATAAGGAGAATGCAATGAAGTGTGGGGCGACAGAGGTGTTGGTTAAACCGATCACTCTGAGCATTTTGAGAAATTGCCTTACTAATTATTTTCCACAATTGAAGTGGTAAAGTTGTGATAGGAAAATGACAGTGGGCTAAGACAGGGCACAAACTATTATAAACTTACGAGCTGCCAAAGTATTACTTTAAGATACTTTGGCAGCTCGTAAGTTTTTATTTATACAGATTGATTACTGTTATACATCTGTTTCCAACTGAAACTTACGACTTACTTTCATCAGATTGATAGTATAGGTTACAACGTTTTGTGCTTCCTGCACCATTGTGAGATATACCATGCTCACTCTTACGCTGCCTGTCTGGCTCTGAATACGTTGCAGTTCTTCGCGTTTCAAATGTGAAAGTTGGGCATTGAGGTCGTTTGCACGGCGTATATCCTCTTCAAAGTGAGTATAATCGTTGTTTTCCAGTTTTTTCCGGCATTGTTGTATTAAATAAGTTATATCTTCGGCTACATCTCCGAATTCTCCTTTTTGGATGGCATCCAACGGATTGAAATTATTGTCGATATGCTCCAAACAGGGTTCGCACAGACGGGCTATGCTATATACCAGTTCACTGGCGAAGTCATTTCCCTGATAGTAGTAGAGTCCTTTTTCGAGTACGGTATTGTTATCCAGTTTACACATTGCTACGGTTCCCGTCCGTTTCATCTGCTTGATCAGTTGCTTTTCGAATTTGGTAGAACCCATAGCGCGGCGTAATCCACGTAGATTTTCGTGTAGGAAAGAGGTTACGGTCAGTTCGAAATTATTTTCAGCGTATTCCAAAACTTTGCTTAACTCTTCGCGGGTATGTTGCCGCATTAACTGCAATGCTTCATCGCTGTTTGCACTCTTCATTAATTGCTTCAACGTCTCACTACCTTTTTCTTTCTCTTTTTTCTTCTTGTAAATGATTTGACTACGGATAAGTGAGAATGCCGCCAATCCGATGAGAACGACAATCGCTATTGTACCACCGAAATGAATAATCATTGCGACAAAGAAACATATAGTGAAAGCTGCTCCGGCGGTAAGAAACCAACCGCCAATGACACTTAATACACCAGTGATGCGATAAACAGCGGAATCACGTCCCCAAGCACGATCGGATAGGGAGGTACCCATTGCCACCATAAAGGTAACGTATGTGGTAGAGAGTGGCAGTTTTAATGAAGTTCCCAATGCGATAAGCAATCCGGCTAAAACCAAATTGACCGATGCCCGTACAAGGTCGAAAGCAGCGCCATCGGCTATGATTGCTTCATCTTTGCGGAAGCGGGTATTGATCCATTTCTTTGCGTTTTCCGGAACAATTCCGGTTACACCGTTTGCTATATTCATACTAATACGTACCAGCGTGCGTGCGATTGGCGTACTTCCGAAACTCTCTTCACCTTCGTCCTGACGGGAAAGGTCGACTGAGGTTTTAATTACATTGTGGGCCTTTTTCGAAGTACAAAGTGCGTACACCATGATAATGCCGGCTCCTATCAGAAAATACCAGGGAGTTTTGGCCGGGCCAAGCAATGAAGTCATGAGGAAACCGTCCGGACCGGCTGTAGTGCCATTAGTTGTGTAATCGATGAAAGAGGAATATCCGGCGAGGGGAACACCAATGAAATTGACAAGGTCATTTCCGGCAAAAGCCAGTGCTAAAGCAAAGGTTCCTAATAGTACGATTACTTTGAACACATTTACTTTCAGCCAGTGGAGTATTTGCATTAATAAAGTGAAGAACACGAAAAAGCATCCTATCAGCATCATCGTATTGTCTTGTATCCATTGCTTGTTTTCGGATGTCATGAATGAACTGTCTTTCAGTCCTTTAATGAGCATGAAGTAAATAATGGCCGTAGCAGCGATGCCGCCGAACAGTCCGATGCTATACTTCATCTTTTTCTTATAATTAAAGGTAAATACAATACGTGCAATCCATTGCACCAGCATACCGAAGAAGAAGGCTATGGCAACGGAGACAAAGATGGCCATGATAACAGAAAGCGCTTTGTCTGTGTTGATAAGGTCACCTAATCCCAATGTGTCACTGTGGTGTACCTTGATAAGTGCTAAGGCAAATGTTCCTCCCAATAATTCGAACACCATTGAAACGGTGGTAGAGGTAGGCATACCCATTGAGTTAAAAACATCGAGCAGTACAACGTCCGTCAGCATTACGGCAAGCAATATACACATGATTTCGGCAAAGTAGAAATGCTCCGGTTGGTAAATACCGTGCCGTGCGATGTCCATCATGCCATTGGATAGCGAAGCGCCGATGAACACACCGATACCGGCGATAAATAGTACTGTCTTGAAAGAAGCCGCTTTCGCTCCGATAGCGGAATTTAAAAAGTTAACGGCATCGTTACTTACTCCGACCATGAGGTCGAATATTGCGAGCACAAATAAGAAGATAACGATACAAAGGTAAATTGTCTCCATAAAAATGTATTCTGTTTCTGGCTGCAAAGGACGGTTTTTCGTATTGCAGTGAAATGTCATACATGTTACAAAGATATTTCATTTTTCTTCTTTAAGTAGTTATAGAAAGTATATTGTGCACGGATTCCTTCCCCTCTTGTTTTCCCTTTGAATACGTTCTGAAGCCGGTCATCTACAAAACAGGCTTTTCGGTTGTCAGAAAGTTGTATGTTGAGCATATCGATCATTTCTTCGCGTAGGTCCGGGTCTAATATGGGCACGACCGCTTCGATCCTCCGGTAGAGGTTGCGGCGCATCCAGTCCGGTGAACCGGAATACACCTTCGGGTTACCGCCATTACCGAAATACCATACACGGGCATGTTCTAAGAATGTATCTACAATACGGGTGACACGGATATTACGACTGTATGTCTGTCCCGGAATCAGGCAACAGATACCTCTGACAATCAGATCTATTTGCACTCCCCGTTGAGAAGCTTCATACAAGCGGTCTATCATGGAAGGATCTTGCAAACCATTCATTTTTAGTATGATCCTTCCTCCTTTTCCTTTTTCTGCCAGTTCTATTTCATGGTCGATAAGACGATTTAGTTCGGGTATCAGGTTGAAACGGGCAACGAGCAGAGTACTGAATTTTGAGTTCTCTTTTCCTTGCAATGTTTGAAAAAGGGTATGCAGGTCTTTGGTTATTTTGGGGTTACAGGTAAACAGGCCACAGTCTGCATAAAGGGTAGCCGTCTTTTCGTTGAAATTACCGGTACCGATATAGGCATAGTCACAAATTTTGTTATCTTCATTTATACTTTTTCTACGGACGAGTGCTACTTTGGCATGTACTTTTAATCCCGGTAGGCTGTAGATAATTTTAATTCCGGCAGATTTCATCATCTCTGCTGTGGCAAGATTATTCTCTTCATCGAAGCGGGCTTTGAGTTCAACGAATACGGTTACCTTTTTTCCGTTTTGTGCGGCGGCTATCAGCGTATTGATAACGGCGGAGTTTTCCGCCACTCTATATTGGGTTACCATGATTTCCCGTGTTTGCGGATCATGTACGGCTTCATATAAAAAATGTATGAAATGTTCGAACGAATGATAAGGATAGTATAACAGCAGATCCTTTTTCTGTACATAATTGAATATGGATTCCTTTTCGTCCAGGCAATTCAATTTCATGGGTTTGGGCTTTTCCAACGGCTTCAATCCTTTGTTAGGATTGGGCAGGTGCCGGAGGTCTTCAAGGTTCAGGTGTTTGTCGCCCGGAACAAGTTCTTTCCGGTTTATCTGGAAGGCATCTACCAGAAAATCCAGAAAATCAGATGGCATGGCGCGGTCATATACGAAACGGCAGACAGCTCCTATCTTACGTTTTTTTACTTTTTTCTTTAACTGCTCTACAAGATCAGCGCTGCTGGCAGAATCGTCTATCAGTATATCGGCATCTCTGGATATCTTGATACAGTAACTGCAATCCACATCATATCCGGGAAAGATAAGACTAATATTAGCTTTGATGATATCTTCAATAAACATCAGGTAATAGTTATCTTCATATTTGGGCAGTTCGATAAAACGTGGTACCTTACTGTAAGGTAATTTCATTACGAAATATTGCACATGATCCGGATTCGATTTTTCCGTATTGCGCATAAAGAGACGTACAGCCAGATAAAGTCTGTTATCACGCAGAAATGATACTACCCGATCCTTATATACCGGTACAGGCTGCAAAAATGGAAAGATTTCCTCACGAAAGAAGTTTTTGATAAAATCCCGATGAAACGGCTCTACATTCCGGCTCTGATAAAATATGATATGATTTTTGCGTAAGGCAGGTATTATTTTATGTTCGTAAATTCGGATACGATCTTCCAGTTGTCGGTTCACTTCCCGGTTAATATTTTCTACCAGTTCGTTGGCCGACTGCACAGATTCTTCATCACTTAGAGTTACTCCGGAAGCCACGGCTTTGTGATCGGCGACCCGTATTTTATAGAATTCTTCCAGGTTGGAAGAGTAGATAGAGATGAAATTTATACGTTCATATAATGGGAGCCGGTCATCATTTGCTTCCAACAATACACGATAATTGAATGACAGCCAGCTTATGTCTCGCTTAAAATAATGATATTTGCTTTCCATTGCGTTAAGATTTTCCCAAATATAAGTACCTTTGTGCATATAAACAAAGAAACTATGATGAAAGTTGGATTATTATCGGATACACATGGTTGGTGGGATGAGAAATATTTGGAATATTTTGAGTCTTGTGACGAAATATGGCATGCAGGAGATATCGGCTCGGTAGAAGTAGCGGAGAAACTGGCTGCTTTCCGTCCTTTTCGTGCAGTCTATGGTAATATTGACGGACAGGAGATCCGCCGTATGTTTCCACAGGTAAACCGTTTCACAGTAGAGGGTACGGAAGTGTTGATAAAGCATATCGGGGGCTATCCCGGAAAATATGATCCTTCAATAATCGGTAGTCTGATGGCCCGTCCGCCTAAGTTGTTTATCAGTGGACATTCGCACATTTTGAAAGTGAAGTATGATAAAACATTGGATATGCTGCATATTAATCCCGGAGCAGCAGGCAGGTCCGGTTTCCATAAGGTGCGTACGTTGGTACGTTTTGTGATTGATAATGGTATGTTTAAAGATTTGGAGGTGGTGGAATTGGCAGGATAGGTATCTACGCCGACTGGAAACGGTGATTACCGGTTTGCGGTGCTATCATCAAAGCTTTGAATATTTGTTTGATAGGACTCATGTATTGAATGGTGTCTCCTTGAAGGGTACAATCTTTTATTTGATGTTCGGTCAATCGGGAGGGATAATCCGCAAAACAGGAGGTTACGTCTGCTCCTTTGGGAAAGTCATTGTTCAGAGGTTCTTTTGTATATATTGATTTTGACGATGCCGTCTTTCAGCTTGTAAGTGTTGTTAGTAATGTCCTGTTTTGGTTAGGTTCCGGCATTCGAAAGCAACCGGATTTCCAGTAGATAAGCCTCTTTCTTGATTTTTTGTTCTATCGGAACTTGTGGCTCTGCTCCTGCATTATCCCAGGAATATACTTCTACTCCTGTTAAGGTACATGGAACGTAAGTCTCCTCGTAGTCGTAATTCTCGCAGGTCGTGGATGTTGTAATCAGAAAGATTAAGAGAAAAAAAGTAGTAGAGGGTGTTTTTTCATATGCTTGTAGATTTTCGATATAGTCACAAATATAGAGCTTTCGTATTTATAAATGTACTAAAAAACAGAATATTGCATATACAGTTGTCTTTTTATTTTGTCATTTCAAAATTCTTTCCGTTCTTTGCGTAGTCTAATTAAGGTATAAGCTACGAATTTCATGCTATTTGATGATATCGATATTCGTATTTTATAGTTTATGATTCGTAAATTGTAACTGTCTCATTATGAAAGGGATTATTCTTGCTGGCGGAAGTGCTACACGTCTTTATCCGCTATCGAAAGCCATATCAAAGCAGATCATGCCGGTATATGACAAGCCGATGATTTACTATCCGCTTTCCACGCTAATGCTGGCCGGCATACGTGAAGTGCTTATCATTTCTACTCCCCGTGATTTGCCGATGTTTCGTGATCTTTTGGGTACAGGAGAAGAATTGGGGATGATTTTCCAATATAAGATCCAGGAACGGCCGAATGGATTGGCGCAGGCTTTTGTATTGGGGGCTGATTTTCTGAATGGTGAACCGGGATGTTTGATTCTGGGTGATAATATGTTTTACGGGCAAGGATTTTCGGCTATGCTTCGCCGGGCAGCTACATTGCAGAAGGGTGCTTGTATCTTTGGATATTATGTGAAAGATCCACGGGCGTATGGTGTAGTTGAGTTTGATACTAAGGGGAAAGTCATTTCTCTTGAGGAAAAACCTGCCATGCCTAAGAGTAATTATGCTGTTCCGGGGCTTTATTTTTATGATGCTGATGTAACTAAGAAGGCGGCTTCACTAAAACCATCTGCCCGTGGTGAGTATGAAATTACAGATTTGAATAAATTGTATCTTGACGAAGGCACATTGCAAGTCGAACTTTTTGGCCGTGGGTTTGCCTGGTTGGATACCGGTAATTGTGATAGTTTGCTTGAAGCTTCCAATTTTGTGGCTACCATTCAGAACAGACAGGGCTTTTATGTCAGTTGCATCGAAGAGATAGCTTGGCGTAATGGCTGGATAACGACTGCCCAGTTACGAATTTTGGGTGAACAACTCGGTAAAACGGAATATGGCAAGTATCTTTTGGATTTAGCGAAATAATAAATCGACATAACAGAAATAATTATGAAAACTTATCTTGTAACCGGTGCTGCCGGATTTATCGGTGCTAATTATTTGAAGTACATTTTAGCAAAACATGATGATATTCGTGTGGTAGTGCTTGATTCACTGACTTATGCCGGAAATTTGGGAACGATCGCCGGTGACATTGACAACGAGCGTTGCTTCTTTGTGAAAGGAGATATTTGTGACCGCGATCTGGCTGATCGCCTTTTTGCGGAGTATAAGTTCGACTATGTAGTGAATTTTGCTGCCGAGAGCCATGTTGACCGTAGTATAGAAAATCCTCAGTTATTTCTTATTACTAATATATTAGGTACGCAAAATTTGTTGGATGCGGCACGGCGTGCTTGGGTGATGGGAAAAGACGAACATGGTTATCCGACCTGGCGTAAAGGAGTACGTTATCATCAGGTATCTACCGATGAGGTGTATGGCTCGTTGGGTGCTGAAGGGTATTTCCACGAAACGACCCCGCTTTGTCCGCATAGTCCGTACAGCGCTTCGAAAACAAGTGCGGATATGGTAGTAATGGCCTATCATGATACTTATAAAATGCCGGTTACTATCACTCGTTGTTCTAATAATTACGGTCCATACCATTTCCCGGAAAAATTGATTCCATTAATTATAAAGAATATTCTTGAAGGTAAGAAACTTCCTGTTTACGGAGATGGTAGCAATGTACGTGATTGGTTGTATGTGGAAGATCATTGTAAAGCGATTGATCTGGTAGTACGCCAAGGAGTAGAAGGTGAAGTGTATAATGTGGGTGGACACAATGAGAAAACGAACCTCGAAATTGTAAAATTGACTATTGCGACTATTCATAGGTTGTTGGAGGAGAATCCGGGATATCGTAAGGTGTTGAAAAAGCAGGAAAAAGGTGCGGATGGCGAAATTGCTATCGACTGGATTAATGAAAGTCTGATTTCTTTTGTAAAGGACCGTTTAGGACATGACCAGCGTTATGCTATTGATCCTACTAAGATAACCGATGCACTTGGTTGGTATCCTGAGACAAAATTTGAAGTAGGGATTGTGAAAACAATTGAGTGGTATCTGAATAATCAGAGCTGGGTAGAAGAAGTTACCAGTGGCGATTATCAGAAGTATTATGAAAGAATGTACAAATAAAGGGGGAAAAAAGAAGAAAGGAGAATGGAGAGGGGAGAAGTGCTATGCAGCGTAATAGCGCAGTCTCTCTCCATTCTTCCTTTTTCCTTCCCTTCTTTCTTTTCTTTATTTCAGGATGAGCGAGAGTGAAAGAAATATTCCCATGAACAGCATATTACGAGAGGTTTCTCCTAATATGCTGTTTAATTTTTTGCCACTGTGTATTTTTACCATTTTGTTCCAGGTGGAAAGGTGTAGAAGGAAATAAGCAATTGCTGTTATTATACCTGGAATGCTGTTTCCGGTGAGATATAAGCTCAATAGTGCAGCGATTATCCCTAATGCCAAATATAAATATCGGCCGAAAGGTTCTCCGAAGCGTACTATGATTGTACGTTTTCCGCTTTGGGCATCTGCTTCCCGGTCGCGATAGTTATTGATAACTAATAATGTGTCTACTATTAGTCCGCAAACCAGTGAAGCTACTGTGACATCCGGTGTCCAGTTCAGCGTTTGTACATAGTAAGTGCCGCCTACAGGTACAAATCCGAAAAAGATAATCACCAGTGCATCCCCCCACCCATTGTACGAGAGAGGGTAGGGCCCTGTGGTGTAGAAGAATGCGAAGATGACACACAATAATCCGACGAGAATTAGCTGCCAACCGGCGTAGAACAATAAAATGCTCCCGATAAGGCATGCCGGGATAATGGTGAATATAATTCCTAATTTCATGGCACCGGGTGAAATCCATCCTTGTGCACAAGCACGTTCCGGTCCTAAACGGTCTTCGCGGTCTGTTCCTTTTAGACAATCGAACAGGTCATTGATGAAATTGGCTGCGATTTGCATCAGTCCGGCAAAAAGGAAACAAACCAGTGCAGGCAACCATTGAAATTGTCCGTCGGCATAGGCAAGGGCTGCACCTATCAGTACCGGGGTAGCTGCTCCTGCCAGAGTTTTAGGGCGTGCGGCAAGTAACCATGCACGCCAAGAATTTCGCTTTATTTCTTTCATGTTGCAAAGGTACGGAATTTTGGAGTATCTTTGCACCTCTCAAATTGAATAAAACAATATGCGGATGCACCGATATGCATGTGCGAATCGGCGTGTGTTATTCCACCGGGAGCTAATTGATACATTGGCATATTAACACATTAATGCATTGGCACATTGTCATATTGACACATTGATTTATTATTAATTATATGAAGAAGTTAGCATATTTCCTGATTCTACTCTCTTTCCTGTTTTCTTCCTGTAAGTCGAAGAAAACTTTGGTTGTCTCTCCGGCTTATCCCGTGTTGGCTGTCGATTCGCTTCGTCCGGACACGGGCGGTTTTATTTCCGGTTTGTTTGCTCCCGACCATTCGCAACTCAAGGAACTACAGCGCACAAAAAAACAGAAAAAAAAGCAACAGGTCAAGTCTGCTTCACATAATTCTCCCGTTCCTGCCGGAGTAGCTCCGGGCACTTTGATTACTCATTCGAATATCAGCGTATCTTCTGCCTATAAAGGTATCGACCGTGTAGTGAAATATGATTTTACCCATCGGGATGTACCTGAGGCTTTTGATGGCTTCCGTATTGCTTTTATTTCCGATCTTCACTATAAAAGTCTTTTTAAAGAGAAAGATTTGGATGGCCTTGTCCGGCTTCTCATAGCTCAGCAAGCCGATGTATTGCTCATGGGAGGTGACTATCAGGAAGGTTGTGAATATGTGCCCGAATTATTTGCAGCTTTGGCTAAAGTGAAAACTCCGATGGGAACGTATGGAGTAATGGGCAATAATGATTATGAGCGTTGTCATGAAGATATTATCCGTGAAATGAAACGTTATGGTATGCATGTGCTTGAACATAAAGTAGATACTTTGCGGAAAAATGGACAGCAGATACTGATTGCCGGTGTGCGCAATCCTTTCGACTTGAAACAGAACGGTAAGTGTCCGACGCTTGGGCTTGCTCCTGAAGATTTTGTGATTCTGCTTGTTCATACTCCCGATTACATAGAGGATGTCTCTGTGGCAAATACAGATCTTGCCTTAGCCGGACATACTCATGGCGGGCAGGTACGTATTTTTGGTTATGCTCCTATTATACCTTCACATTATGGAAGTCGTTTCCTCACGGGATTGAAGTATAATACAGCAAAAATCCCGATGATTGTAACCAATGGCATCGGGACTTCTAATAAAAATATCCGTATCGGCGCTCCGTCCGAAATAGTGATAATTACTTTATACCGGTTGAAACAATAAATAATCCGATTGTGCTATCTTTTCATGAATTTTACGTTTTCTGTACCTTTTGTTCCAATTATTTTCAAGATGTATAATCCGGCTGGTAGATCAGCGATAGATACGGTCTCGGTATCATTCTTTGTTTTTGTATTCACAATAACGTTGCCATTTATGTTGCAGATAGCATAACTATTCATACCTTCCATACGGAATTCTACCTCTCCATCTTTGTTGAAAACGTAAGTTAGTTTTCCGTTTTTACTCTGAGTGGTTTTCATTCCGGTAGAAACATCCAAGAATTCACTTGAAACATATTTCTCCATGGGGAGATACTGGCTGGCTCCCGGTTCGTAAAACCACATATAAACAACTCTGGAGACAATTTCACCGTATTCGTTATAAGTATATTCTGTCATTTCTCCATCTGTTTGTTCCCATCCCGGATCAGGTGTTACTGGACTTGCTGTAAAAGTTGCTACCGGTTCTTCCTCTTCCATAGGGAAGAATCCTGCACTTATGATCTGGTTTCCTTTATCATCGTATTTCCAGATCAAATACTGTTGTTCTACTATTTCATCGTTTGTAAATACTCCATCCCCATTAGCGTCTACTTTATAAATAAGTTCTTCGCGTTGGTCTCCATTTTCATTTAATATTTTATAAGTATGTACATTTGAAACATATTCTTCTTCTGAATCGCTATTTGTTTGAGTTACATTAATGGTACACTCAAAATCCTCTTTACCTGTGAAAACGGTTTTGTATGTACCTACTTCTTTTCCTCCTTTAAATACTTTTGCTTCTTTTATCCGATTATTGCCTGTTACAAATTGCTCATTTGTTTCTATAATTTGTCCGTTGGTATTTTCCCATACAATATTGTCGTATTTTATACCTTCTTGCATGCCATCACCATAATCATTGGTAGAATTAATCCATGTTTTTGCCTTACCGGTGACTTCATCGTAAATTATATCCGTACGTTCGCGATCTATGTATGATTCTCCATCATAATTGAGTAATTTCACTAAAATCTGGGTGATGTTATTATTACTGTCTCTTGTTATCAGTTTTTTATGTTCGTAGTTTTTTACCCATTCATTCTTTACTTCATCCCAATTATAGGTAGCTCTGCGCGTAACAAAGTCCGTCACTATATTGTCATAATCGAATTCTGTTTTTTGATGATTGACGAGTATCCCATCGGTTTCATGTTGTTCTATACGCTCGATAACCTTTTGATTATCATTGTATTTTATAAATGTTCTGCTTCGTTTTTCCCCTTCTTCTGCTTCTACTGATTCTTGTTCGAAGACAGTTACATTTCCATATTTATCATAAGTATATTGAATGATATTATCTTCATACCATGTAATTTCGTCACTTTCGTCTTCCGGATCACATGCGAAGCAAACTTCTGTTTTAGGCCTCCAAATGCTATTATCATTATTTCTTGTCGTTTTGTTTACCGGTTTCATGAATTGGCTTATCTTTTTTTCCGGAGCTTTTGCTGTCTTTTCATTGGGGCGGGTATAAATTTGGTCCGTTTGAGCATAACTGAGCCCCGAATATAAAAGACCACTAATAAGTAAAAGAGTAAAGTTTTTCATACGCTTTGTTTTTTAAAATGAAAATTTCATGTTGTTATATTTGTTATTTGCGCAAAGGAAACAAAAAAACATTTAATAATATCAATTACCGTGTCATATTTTCATATATTTGCAAAAAAAATTAATAAATCATGAATTTATGAGAAAGTATTACGCTTTTCTGTTATTTCTATCTTTCTTTTTTCAAAATCTGTGTGCCAAACAAATTACACTTGAGGAAGCGTTCGGTTTAGCGAATCGTTTCTTTGCTTCTGTGACTTCTGATCGTGGAAGTAACACACGTACAACCTCGTCTGTGTTGACTTTGGCTTATACATCTGTTATACCTGCTGATAGTAAGGATACGCGTGCTGTTTCAAGTTTGGGATTGCCGACTTACTATGTATTCAATGCCGATAATAACAGAGGTTTTGTGATTGTAGCTGCTGATGATCGTGCCCGTTCGATATTGGCTTATTCATTGACTGGTTCTTTTGGTTTGGAAAATCAACCTTTGCAGGTACGGCAATGGCTTAGTGGTTATGATATAGAGATTGCGCGTCTGTCGGAAGTTTCGTCTGTTCCGGAAATTGCTGGTATGGTAAGTCCTTATGCTGGTGATATAACTACACGCACTATGACTACGTCAGTTGTAGAGCCTTTGTTGGGTGATATTGTTTGGAATCAAGATACCCCCTTTAATAACGAATGTCCTTTTGATAAAAATTACAGTATGACTGCTCCTGTCGGTTGTGTAGCTACGGCAGCAGCTCAGATCATGAAATATTATAATTATCCTTTAAAAGGTAAAGGAACCAAAACTTATACTTGTAAGATTTTGAATAAACGGTTAAGCGTCGACTTTAGCAATACTACTTATGATTGGGTCAATATGTTGAGCGATTATAATGGAAAATATAGTGAGGCGCAAGCAAAAGCTGCCGCTATATTGTCTTATCATGTGGGGGTATCTTGTAATATGGATTATAGTGTTGAAGGTAGTGGTGCAACGGCCAAGGATATTGCTACCGGTCTTAAAAATTATTTTTCATATGATAATAATTTGGAATATATAGAACGTACTCATTTTAACGAGAGTGACTGGTCGGATTTTCTGAAGGCTGAGTTAAATGAGAAACGTCCTATCCTTTATTTTGGTGAAGGCCCCAGCGGAGGGCACGCATTTGTGTGTGATGGTTATGATGTCAATGGTTTCTTTCATTTTAATTGGGGATGGGGAGGCATTAGCAACGGATATTATCAGATTTCAGCACTTGAACCGCAAGATTTGGGTATTGGTAGCGGAATGGGAGCTTATAACCACTATCAGGCCATATTGATCGGTATTCAGCCGCCGAATGAATCTTCTACCCATCTGGCACGTGTACAGTTGAACGGAACTTTTAATATGCAGGAGACTGAAACAGCTCGGGAAGGAACCAATAAAGCAACCATCGGCTTTTTTAACTATGGTTTGCAGAGCTTTACCGGTGAGGTGATTTTAGGACTTTATAAAGATGAGACGTTATTGACAGTTCTGAGTAGTACTACCGTAACTAAACTTAGTCCTTTGGGAGGTGGAACAAAAGGGTTCACTTTCGACGAGTTTTCTATTCCATCTTCAATAGAGAATGGTACCTATCGGTTGTTGGTAGCACAAAAAGAAAATGGTGTTTCGAACTATACTATTATGCTTACGCCAGTCAACTATCCGAATTATCATATTGTGGAAGTGACAGACAATAAGGTGAGCTACGTAAAACCGGAGTTTGAACCCCTGTTGAGTATGGTGAAAAAACCGGAAATAATAAGTATGAAATTATATAAGGGTAGGAAAGCCACTTTCCGGGTGACCGTGAAAAATGACGGTGAAGAGTTCTATTCTTATATGGGTATTTTATTGCAAAAGAAGAGTCTTGACGAGGAGAAAGAACGTCAATATGTAGGTATGTTCCCTACGCGTATTCCAAAGGGAGCTACCCGTACATTTGAGTATAGCACCGATGCTATTGAAGTAAGTCCTGGTGACTATGACGTCGTGGTTGTTTGCGATGTTGATAATGCATGGAGTAATAGATGGTGGGATGCCATCGGACCTAATGAATTTAAGGTAACTGATGCTACGATATTGGATGAACCAGCCGATCCGGTTTATAAATTATGGAGCTCGGTAACGGCGGTTGCTCAGGATGGTTCTAACAATATTTATCCTAATAGTAATATTGTTGTTACTTCTAAGATAAAAAATAGTGGTGGATATGGCGATGGCTCATTCGCTTTGATCTTTTTTACTGACCAGAATCAGGTTGTAGGCAACTCCAATGTTGTAGAATTGTCTTTGGAAAAGAATGAAACAAAGGAAATACAAATCGTTCATAGATTAACTTATCCAGTAGGTCAATATGGTGTTTTACTGGCTTCTGTAGATGGGCAGTATGCAGATGCGTTATTACCGGAGTTTCTGAATCGGACGACATTCAGAATAATTCAGGATACAGGAATTGAAGAAACTGTAGTTGAAACGTCTGTTCTTTCTTGTTATGAGGATCAGGATATATTGTGCCTTGAGGCCGATTGTGAAATAGAAACTGTAAAAATGATAGATGTATCGGGTAGAGTAGTACGTTCCGTTTCTGTCACCGGTGATAAAACTGAAATTCAGATAGGTGACTTACCTTCCGGACTTTATATGATTCAAGCCGGGACGACACAAGGAATACGGCATTGCAAGTGGATGAAGAAATGATATAAAAGGTCGCTTTAAGTGGCTTTTGCATCATATTTGAAGGGTATTGGAAGTTAAGATCAGCTTCTGATACCCTTTTATTTATTGGAAAATAGAGTGATATTAAGTTCTTACTTGAATTTTTCTCATAATACTGAGCAGAATTTAAACCGGTTCTGAACGGAACAAAGAATTTTAGTGAATGGTGTTTCCTGTTCTTGGTATAAAACTGATATTATTTTTGCCGGTGAAGTTCTTCGTAAACTGCCGGATGAAGGAAATAACGTACATCTTTTCCTTCCGCCAAAGCATACCGGATAAAAGTAGAACTTATCTCAAAAGTAGGTGATTTGACGATGCGCACATTTGTTGGAAGTAAGTCTTTATTTACGGGATATCCGGGACGGGGATAGACAAGTAATTGATTTTCGGCAATAATCCGTTCCGATTCGCGCCAACAACCGAATCTTTGCCAGTTGTCTGAGCCGATGATGAGATGAAATTCCCGATCGGGATAAGCTTTTTTCAAACAGTCCAGTGTATGTATTGTGTAAGAAGGACGGGGAAGATGAAATTCAAAGTCGGAGGCATGGAAGTACGGATAGTCTCCGATGGCAAGCTGCACTAACCGGAGACGTAACTCATCCGGCCATAAGTCGGCCGGTTTCTTTAGCGGGTTGTGAGGGCTCACCACAAACCATACTTCATCTACCTCACCAAACTCACAAAGATAATTGGCTAAGGCAAGGTGCCCGATATGAATCGGGTTGAAAGAGCCACTGAAAATTCCGGTTTTTAATTTTTTCATAATCGCTGCTGAAGGATTATTAATAAAATATCCGCTAAAGAAGAAGGTTTATTGATGGAGAGAGGGCTATTTATTTAGAAATTCTTTTATAACTTTCAGAGCTTCTGCTTTTGCTGCTTCCAAATCATCATTGATAATGACCTTATCGAATTTGGAAGCAAAGCTTAATTCATATTCTGCTTTCGCCACACGGTGTTCTATCACTTCCGGGGCATCTGTACCGCGCCCTATAAGACGACGGCGCAACTCTTCTACGCAGGGGGGCTGGATGAATAAAGATAAAGCCCGGTCTCCATAGAATTTCTTTATGTTGCATCCACCTACTACATCTACATCAAACACCACATTTTGTCCGGCTTCCAATTGTTTTTCTATTTGGGCTTTCAGTGTGCCGTAGTAACGGTCTTTATACACTTCTTCATATTCCAGAAATTCGTTGTTTGAAATACGTTGACGAAATTCATCGGGAGAAAGAAAGAAGTATTCCACTCCATGTTTTTCTTCACCACGTGGCGGGCGACTGGTTGCTGAGATAGAAAATGCAAGATTTAAGTTCTGCTTCAGCAGGTAATTGATAATGGTAGATTTGCCCGAACCTGATGGAGCGGAGAAGATGATTAATTTTCCGTTCATAGCGCTTTATTAATTGCCGGTTACGAATTACAAACTACGAAAGGAGCAAGAAACTGTCTTTCTTTGCATCCAGATATTACTTACTATCCGTAGTTTGATAATTTATGACCGATTTACATTACATTCAGTACCTGTTCTTTTATCTGTTCCAATTCGTCTTTCATCTGAACTACGATCTTTTGCATTTCTGCATGATTGGATTTACTGCCCAATGTATTGATTTCACGGCCCATTTCCTGTGCAATAAAACCTAATTTTTTGCCCTGTCCGCTACCGCTTTCCATGGTGCTGATGAAATATTTCAAATGATTGCCGAGACGTTGTTTCTCTTCATTTACGTCCAGCTTTTCTATATAATAAATAAGTTCTTGCTCCAGACGGTTTTTATCGTAATCTACACTCAATGTTTTTTCGAGAGCATCTGTTATGCGCTCTTTGACTTTTTCGACACGTTCTTTTTCATAGGGCGTGATAGATTCCAGTAAATGCGAGATATTGGCTATTTTTTCACGGAATTTCTTTTCCAGTGCGGCACCTTCCTGTTTTCTAAAATCTACCAAATGGCCGATTGCTTCCAGAACAGCCGCATGTACAGTGGTCCATTCCTCTTCGGTCAATTCTTGTGTCTCGGTCTTAGTTAGTACGTCCGGCATGCGGAGCAGAGTTTGAAACCAATCTGTAGGGACCGGGATACTGAGATTATCGGCAATGTCTTTTATTTGTTTATAGTAGCCTTCTACCAATGCCTGATTGATGGGTGTGGCACTTTCTGCACTCTCCTTTTTTTCTACCCAGAGGCTGAAATCTACTTTCCCACGTTCCAGAGTTCGTGATATTTCATTGCGGATCTCCATCTCTTTTTCACGGTATGCCGGAGCAATGCGGGCCGACAGATCCATTGCCTTACTGTTGAGCGATTTGATCTCTACATTTATTTTCTTTTCGGGAAGTTCGGCAGTTGCTTTGCCGTATCCCGTCATGGATTGTATCATAAAATCGATTGTTTTCTGCAAAAGTAAGAGATTATTTTAAGATTATCGCTTCAAAAAGGGAAAAATGTGTAGCTTCTCTAATCTAATAGCAAATTAATCTATTATTGAAAAGGAAATTTATATTGAATATTTAGGTATATGTATAATTAAGTAATCTCTCCTTCAGTCACACTTTTGAGGTCAAGTAGCAGGCCGATTCGTTTGTGCGGATCTGTTGTTTAACTGAGCAATCTTTCGGAGGTTGTGCGAAGGAAGCGATTATTCCCAAGTACGAAGAAGATATATAGTACTACAGCGCAGGTTACCCATGTGATGTTTGTATGTTGTTTATTTTATTTATTATAAAATAGCGCGTTAAGATAGATAAAAGATTTGTTTATGCGATGAATTTTAACTGAAATATGCTTTAATTTATGCGACAATGTGGTAATCTGAAAATAATCAGCTAAATTTGCATCAATTTAATAATCTGAAAATTATGTCGTGTATCTTACATATTGAGACCTCTACTGCTGTGTGTTCGGTAGCGGTAAGTGAAGACGGACAGACGATTTTTGTGCAGGAAGACATGAAAGGTCCTTCACACGCTGTGTCATTAGGGGTTTTTGTTGACGAGGCTTTGTCGTTTATCGATAGTCATGCTATTCCGTTGGATGCGGTAGCAGTGAGTTGTGGTCCGGGATCGTATACGGGGCTTCGTATCGGAGTTTCGATGGCTAAAGGGATTTGTTATGGACGGAATGTTCCGTTGATAGGTATACCGACACTGGAGGTGTTGTGTGTTCCGGTATTGTTATATCATGAATTGCCGGAAGACGCTTATCTCTGCCCGATGATCGATGCCCGCCGGATGGAGGTATACGCAGCTGTTTATGATCGTGCCTTGAATGTGGTGCGCGATATTTCGGCAGATATTGTTGATGAGAATTCTTATCTTGATATATTGAATGAGCATCCGGTTTATTTTTTCGGTAACGGTGCTGCCAAGTGCCGGGAAAAGATAACGCATCCGAATGCGTACTTTATCGATGATATTCATCCGTTGGCCAAAATGATGTTTCCGCTCGCTGATAAGGCGATGGCAAAGCAAGATTATAAGGATGTGGCTTATTTTGAGCCTTTTTATCTGAAAGAGTTTGTGGCTTCTCTTCCCAAAAAGTTATTGTAGAGTTTATGTTTTTCCCTCTTTAATTCTTTAATTTTTTAATTCATTTATATGCAGTATAACACTCAACAGAAAAGAATGCCGCTTCCCGAGTATGGGCGGAGTATCCAGAATATGGTAGATCATGCATTGACAATTCAAGACCCGGCAGAGCGTCAACGTTGTGCAAATACTATCATCAATATTATGGGGAATATGTTTCCTCATTTGAGAGATGTACCCGATTTCAAGCATAAACTATGGGATCATTTAGCTATCATGGCTGATTTTAAACTGGATATAAAATATCCTTACGAGATAATTCGTGAAGAGAATTTGGGTACGAAGCCTGATTCGATCCCTTATCCCAGTACCAAAATGCGTTATCGTCATTATGGCCGTACTCTGGAGGTGTTGATAAAGAAAGCATGCGAATTTCCGGAAGGCGATGAGAAGAGAAATCTGGTTGCTCTTATTTGTAATCATATGAAGAAGGATTATATGGCTTGGAATAAAGATACGGTAGATGACCGCAAGATAGCCGAAGATCTGGATGAACTTTCCGGAGGAAAACTCCGGATGGATGATGACATTATTCGTTTGATGGCGGAACGGCTTGCACAGAATTATCGTCCGAAAGTGAATTACAATAATAATCGGAATAATAATCAGAGAAGGAAGTATTGATTAGTAGTCAGTAATTAGTAGTTAGAATTTAGTAGTTAGGAGATAGAATCTATGTAGCATGTTGTTTGAACTACTGCTAACCACTAACTTCCAGCTACTAACTACTAAATTCTAACTACTAACTTCCAGCTACTAACTACTAAATTCTAATTACTAACTACTAACCACATGGCTTCATTTGTAATTGAAGGAGGGCACAAGCTGTGCGGAGATATCCATCCGCAAGGTGCTAAGAACGAGGTGTTGCAGATTATTTGTGCAACGTTGCTTACGGCAGAAAAAGTGACGGTAAATAATATTCCCGATATTCTGGATGTCAATAATCTCATTCAATTGATGAGGGATATGGGAGTTACGGTTGCAAAAGAGGGAATCGATACGTATAGTTTTCAGGCGGAAAACGTGGATCTCGCTTATTTGGAAAGTGATGAGTTTCTAAAGAAATGTTCCAGTTTGCGTGGTTCGGTGATGTTGATCGGTCCGATGGTTGCCCGTTTTGGTAAGGCAATGATTTCTAAACCGGGAGGAGATAAAATTGGTCGTCGTCGGTTGGATACACACTTTGTCGGTATTCAAAGCTTGGGAGCGGATTTTAGATATAATGACGAACGGGGTGTTTATGAGATCACAGCCGATAGGCTAACAGGAACTTACATGCTGCTGGATGAGGCTTCTGTGACAGGAACGGCCAATATCGTGATGGCTGCTGTGCTGGCAAAGGGAACGACCACTATTTATAACGCTGCTTGTGAGCCTTATTTACAGCAACTTTGCAAGATGCTGAACCGGATGGGGGCGAAAATCAAGGGCATTGCTTCCAATCTTCTCACGATTGAAGGAGTAGAAGAATTGCATGGAACACAACATACCGTATTGCCTGATATGATTGAGGTAGGCAGTTTTATCGGTATGGCTGCCATGACAAGAAGTGAAGTTACCATAAAGAATGTTTCTTATGAAAATTTAGGCATCATTCCTGAAAGTTTCCGTCGTTTGGGTATCAAATTGGAACAGCGTGGGGATGATATTTATGTTCCTGCACAGGAGAACTATCAGATCGAGTCATTCATCGACGGTTCTATTATGACTATTGCCGATGCTCCGTGGCCCGGCCTTACACCGGATTTACTCAGTGTGTTGCTAGTGGTGGCTACTCAGGCCAAAGGTAGTGTGCTGATTCATCAGAAGATGTTTGAGAGTCGCTTGTTTTTTGTGGATAAGTTGATTGATATGGGTGCACAGATTATTCTTTGTGATCCGCATCGTGCCGTTGTCATCGGACACAACCACGGGTTTAAATTGCGTGGCGGTAATATGACTTCACCCGATATTCGTGCCGGTATTGCGTTGCTGATTGCTGCAATGAGTGCAGAAGGTATCAGCCGTATTCATAATATCGAGCAGATAGACCGGGGGTATCAGAATATTGAAGGGCGTCTGAATGCTATCGGTGCCAGAATAACGCGTATATGATAAGAAAAGAAGAAGTATATAAAATAGGAATTTTCAATAAACCTCATGGTATACACGGTGAATTGTCATTCACCTTTACGGACGATATTTTTGATCGTGCCGATTGCGACTACCTTATTTGTCTGCTTGACGGTATTTTCGTTCCCTTTTTTATGGAAGAATATCGTTTTCGTTCGGATTCTACCGCTTTGGTAAAGCTTGAAGGGGTGGATACGGCCGAACGTGCCCGTATGTTTACGAATGTGGATGTCTACTTCCCGATAGGGCATGTAGATGAAGCGGACCCGGGAGAGCTTTCCTGGAACTTCTTTGCCGGTTTTCGCATGGAGGATGTGAATCATGGTGTATTGGGTGAAGTGGTGGAGGTAGACAACTCTACGGTCAATACCCTTTTTGTAGTAGAATGTTCTGACGGGGAAGAACTGTTAGTACCTGCACAAGAGGAGTTTATTGTCGGTATCGATCAGAAACATAGACTTATTACAGTAGATCTACCGGAGGGATTATTGAATCTTGACGAACTTGAAGAAGAATAAAATCTGTGTTAATCTGTGTAATCTGTAATAGAAAGAATTAGTGAAATGCTTACATTTGTACGCTATACGATGAAATAATGCCAAAGAAGAAACGTAGTAAAGCCTTTTGGAACAATATAAAGTTCAAGTATAAACTCACTATCATCAACGAGAATACTCTTGAAGAGGTAGTGGGGCTTCGTGTATCTAAACTGAACGGCCTTTCGGTATTGCTTTCTGTATTGACGTTTCTTTTTGTAATAGCTGCCGTCATTATTACTTTTACCCCTTTACGCAACTATCTGCCCGGATATATGAACAGTGAAGTCCGTGCACAGGTTGTAGAAAACGCTTTGCGTGTGGATTCTCTGCAACAGTTGGTCGACAGGCAAAATCTGTATATAATGAATATTCAGGATATTTTCAGTGGGAAAGTGCGGATCGATTCTGTGCAAAGTATGGATACGTTGACAGCTATGCGTAAAGATACTCTTATGGAACGCACCAAGCGTGAGGAAGAATTTCGCCGTAAATACGAGGAAACTGAAAAATATAACCTTACTTCCATTACTTCACAACCGGATGTGAACGGACTGATTTTTTATCGTCCTACGCGTGGGATGATTTCTGATCACTTTGATGCCGAAAAGAGACATTATGGAACGGATATTGCCGCCAATCCCAATGAAAGCGTGCTTGCTACGCTGGATGGTACGGTGATATTGAGTACCTATACTGCCGAGACGGGTTATTTGATAGAAGTGCAGCATAATCAGGATTTTGTATCCGTTTATAAACATTGCGGCTCTTTATTGAAGCGCGAAGGGGATAAAGTGCAGGCCGGAGAAGCGATTGCTCTGGTGGGGAATAGCGGAACTCTTACTACGGGGCCTCATTTGCATTTCGAATTGTGGCACAAAGGGCGTGCAGTAAATCCCGAAAAGTACATTGTATTCTAACCATGAATAAGGAAATTAAAAAGAAACAAATTGTCATTCTTGGCTCTACGGGCTCTATTGGTACGCAAGCCCTGCAGGTAGTCGAAGAGCACCCCGAATTGTACGAGGTGTATGCGTTGACAGCTAACAATAAAGTGGACCTGCTGATTGCACAGGCCCGGAAATTCCAGCCCGAAGCGGTTGTTATAGCCAACGAAGAGAAATACGGCCGGTTGAAAGAGGCGTTAAGTGATTTGCCGATCAAGGTATATGCCGGTGCGGAAGCAGTGTGTCAGATAGTAGAATCCGGTCCTGTGGATATTGTGCTGACAGCCATGGTAGGGTATGCCGGATTGAAGCCGACCATAAATGCCATTCGTGCCCGTAAAGCTATCGCCTTAGCCAATAAGGAGACGCTGGTGGTGGCAGGCGAGTTGATTAATGAGTTGGCACAGCAGTATCGTACCCCTATTCTGCCTGTGGATTCCGAACATTCCGCAGTCTTTCAGTGTTTGGCCGGAGAGGTGGGAAATCCGATTGAAAAAGTGATATTGACTGCTTCCGGAGGTCCGTTTCGTACCTATACTATGGAACAGTTGCAGACGGTAACCAAAACTCAGGCGTTAAGGCATCCGAACTGGGAGATGGGGGCTAAGATAACGATCGATTCGGCTTCGATGATGAATAAAGGTTTCGAGGTGATTGAGGCAAAATGGTTGTTCGGGGTACAACCCGGTCAGATAGAGGTGGTGGTACATCCGCAATCCGTTATTCACTCGATGGTGCAATTTGAAGACGGTGCCGTGAAGGCGCAGTTGGGTATGCCTGATATGCGTTTGCCCATTCAATATGCATTTTCATATCCCGACCGTGTTTGCTCTTCATTCGACCGGCTTGATTTTGCCAAGTGTACGAGCCTTACTTTTGAGCAGCCTGATACGAAACGTTTCCGTAATCTTTCTTTAGCTTATGAAGCGATGTACCGTGGTGGAAACATGCCCTGTATTGTCAATGCTGCCAATGAAATGGTGGTTGCCGCTTTTCTGCGTGATGAAATCGGCTTCCTTGCCATGAGTGATGTAATTGAACAAACAATGGGACGTGCTTCATTTGTACAGGTCCCGACTTATGATGACTATGTGGCAACCGATGCAGAGGCTCGCCGCATAGCTACCGAATTTATTGTAAATTGTAAATTGTAAATAAACCGATGGAAACATTTTTAATTCGTGCCCTCCAGTTGATAATGAGCCTTTCGCTGCTTGTTATTATACACGAAGGGGGACATTTTCTCTTTGCCCGTCTTTTTAAAGTACGGGTCGAAAAGTTTTGTTTATTCTTTGACCCTTGGTTCACTCTTTTTAAGTTCAAACCCAAGAAGAGTGATACTGAATATGCTGTTGGCTGGTTGCCGTTGGGAGGATATGTCAAGATCTCCGGGATGATAGACGAGTCGATGGATACCGAACAGATGAAACAACCTGAAAAACCGTGGGAATTTCGTTCTAAACCGGCTTGGCAGAGATTGTTGATAATGGTGGGTGGTGTACTTTTCAACTTTCTGTTGGCGCTGTTCATTTACTCCATGATTCTTTTTACTTGGGGAGACCAGTATATAAAGATACAGGAGGCACCTTTGGGAATGCAGTTTAATGAAACAGCCAAGGCTGTGGGCTTTGTGGATGGTGATGTACTGCTTTCTGCCGATGGTGTTGAATTTCTTCGCTATGATGCCGATCTGTTGAGTCAGATTGCCGATGCGCGTGAAGTAAGCGTGCTTCGCGGTGGACAGAAAGTGTCTGTATACATTCCTGAAGATATGATGCAGCGTTTGATGGCCGATAGTGTGCGTTTCGCCGATTATCGTGTGCCTTATGTGGTAGATAGTTTATCAGTTAATTCACAAGCGGCTCTTGCAGGATTGATGCCGGGCGATAGTGTGATCGCCCTGAATGGAGCGCCCATTTCCTATTATGAATTTTTGGAAGAGATGGGAAAACGTAGGAAGAACGCTGCTGCTCTGGAAAAGGAGGGAGTCGACCCCCGTCAGATAACATTGACCTATGTTCGTAAAGGGGTAATGGATACGTTGACAATGAGTACCGATTCCACTTTTCGTATCGGTGTCTATGCGCGGTCTCTGAGTCGTGTAATGCCGATGGTGACTAAAGAATATGGTTTCTTTGAATCCTTCCCGGCCGGTGTGCAGTTAGGGGTGAAAACCTTGAAAGGGTATGTTGGAAATATGAAATATGTTTTTTCTAAAGAAGGAGCCAAGCAATTGGGTGGTTTCGGTACAATCGGAAGTATCTTTCCGGCTACTTGGGACTGGCATCAGTTCTGGTATATGACGGCATTCTTATCCATAATTCTTGCATTTATGAATATTCTGCCTATTCCGGCATTAGATGGTGGCCATGTATTATTCCTTATCTATGAGATTGTAGCCCGCCGTAAGCCCAGTGATAAATTCATGGAATATGCGCAAATGGTAGGCATGTTCTTGCTTTTCGGGTTGTTGATATGGGCTAATTTCAATGATGTATTGAGATTCTTCTTTTAAAACAGAGAGCGATTTAACAGAAATCGAATAACAAATCCCACAGAGTTTTTCTATACGGAAATTTACTCTGTGGGATTTGTCGTTTGATGGGGTATTGAAACGGGGCTTTATATTTGTAGCATTTTCTTTTCTCTTTCCAGATCCGATTCATTGAGTTGTGGTGAAGGTACGGTGCATGTTTTTATATAGTCACCTTTTTGGCAGGTATAGTTGTAATATACTTCGAGTTCGGGAGTCAGTTCGGCCCGTGGTACAATTTTTCCTTCCATTTTCAAGAAGTCATTAATGGCGGTACTGTCTGATTGTTTCATCATTACAATCCGGCGGGCGATTGGGTTATGATTGTAATCCAGGCATAAATACAGTCCTTTCAGCATATTGGGATATTCGTAATGCGGGAGTTGCAGATAGATGGTTACCATGGCGAATTGCGGTAGATCGCGTTCATTAAATATCAGATAGGAGTTTTGATGATTATTGATAATACCGCTGCCCCAATGTATTGATTTGTATGCGTTGATCATACCTACTTTTACATAGCCGTTATTGTCTGAGGCACAGATAATATACGGCTCTATTTTCAGACTGTCTGTGGAGGATGACAAGCTGTAGCTCAAGTAAATGCCACTGTAATTGAATACTTCCTGTACAGATTCTTTCATCTGTTCTTCCAATAGTTTCAGCAATGGGTTTCCGGAAGCGTCTTCCCGATGTTCCGGTTCCATTTCCATGAGAAGCAACTTTGTGGAGTTTAAATTACCGAGCAGGCGTTTTTTGGATACGTTGTTTACAAGTGCCAACGCTTCGTCCAGTGCCTCTTCGGAAGTATGTGTGTGTAGCAATTCCATATATGTGGGAAGTACGCTTGAGTATAAAGCAGAGAGTACACTGGGAGCCATATCTATCCGGTCTGCAATATCTTTCATTTTTACTCCGTTATTCCGGAGATATTCTATTCGTTTGTAGATTTCTATGAGTTCGTTCATTTGTTCTGAAATGCTTATACTGATTTTTGTTGCAAATTAAACACGGTTGTGTTATGTTTTTGTTGCATGAATATTACATTAATGTTTCTATCAAAGGGGATATGAATATAAATGAAATGAATCCTATAAATTCATTTTTGTTCTTGTGTGCCTGTCCTAATTTTGCACCGGAAACAAAAAATGATACATATGAATTTCAAAGAAAAACTATCGCCATCGGCACAACGAAAAATTTCCGATATCCTGTTTATTCTCTATGCCGGAGGTGCGGCTTTACTTTCTTACTCCTTAGTCTATGCTTTGCGCAAACCATTTACTGCTGCCACGTTTGATGGGATGGAACTGTTCGGGATGGATTATAAAATCGCGACCAGTATTATTCAGATATTTGGCTATATGGTATCTAAATTCATAGGAATTAAGTTGATTTCCGAACTGAAAAGAGAAGGACGTTTGAAATTTATTCTTGTCTCCGTATTCATTGCCGAACTTTCTTTGGTGCTTTTCGGATGTTTGCCCCGTCCGTTGAATGTATTGGCTTTGTTTTTCAACGGTCTTTCTTTAGGATGTATGTGGGGTGTTATTTTTAGTTTCCTGGAAGGGAGGCGGGTTACCGATTTGTTGGCCTCTCTTTTCGGATTGAGCATTGCAGTGAGTAGCGGGACTGCCAAGTCAATCGGTCTTTTTGTTGTGAATACACTTGGTGTGAGCGAATTTTGGATGCCTGCATTGATCGGTGCTGTTGCTTTACCTTTGCTTGCCGGGCTGGGATGTATTCTTAATAATCTTCCCAAACCAACGGCCGAAGACCGGGCGCAACGTGTAGAGAGGGTGACACTGAACAATAAGCAACGATGGGAGGTGTTCCGTAGCTTTGCTCCTGTATTGACAATTCTCTTTTTTGCAAATTTGTTTTTGACTGTACTGCAAGATGTGAAGGAGGATTTTTTAGTGAAGATTATCAATGTCGATGCTGCCGGTCTTTCTTCATGGGCATTTGCCAAAGTAGATGGTGTGGTGACTTTGATTATTCTGGCTGTATTTGCATCATTGGCGTTGATGAAAAGTCATATAAAAGTATTATCCGCCTTATTGGTGATGGTCATCATAGGAGCGGTGACCTTGAGCTTTGTTGCTTTCAATTATGATAGTTTACAGCTTCCGCCGTTGGTCTGGCTGTTTATCCAAAGTCTTTGCCTTTATTTTTCTTATCTTAGTTTCCAGACTATTTTCTTTGATCGTTTCATCGCGTGTTTCCGGATAAAGGGAAATGTGGGATTCTTTATTGCAATGATCGACTCCATCGGATATACGGGTACGGTATTGGTATTGGTCTGCAAGGAGTTCTTTAATCCGGATCTTAATTGGCTCGAATTTTATAATACGATGGCGGGAACGGTGGGTGCCGTTTGTTGCGTGGCTTTTACAATCTCCTTGATATATCTCTGGCAACGATACAGAAAAACAGTTCCTTTCTATGAACAGAAGAAATATTCTCTCGATCATTCGTCTCTTTTGGTCGGATGAATTGGAAAAACGATGATTAAATAAATATTTAAATAGAAATAAGAATGAAGAAAATCGAATGTATAATTATGGATTGGGCCGGAACGGCAGTTGATTACGGATGTTTTGCTCCGGTAGCCGCTTTTATGAAGGCTTTTGCAGAGAAAGGGCTTTCTATCGATGTGAAACAGACTCGTAAGCCGATGGGATTACCTAAAATCCAGCATATCCGTGAATTGTTGACAATGCCCGAGGTGAATGAACAGTTCACATCCCGTTATCAGCGTAGCTGGGCCGAAGAAGATGTGGTAGAATTGAACCGGCTTTTTGAGGAATATCTTTTTGCTTCTTTGGAAGAGTATACCGATCCTATTCCCGGTGTTATCCCTACGCTTGAAAAGTTGCGTACCGAAGGTTTGAAAATCGGTTCTACTACCGGATATACCCGTGAAATGATGGATGTTGTTCTTCCTGCTGCTTTAGCGAAAGGATACTGTGTAGATTATTGCGCTACTCCGAATTTTCTTCCTGCCGGGCGTCCGGCTCCCTATATGATTTTTGAGAATATGATTAAACTCGGTGTTCCTTGTCTCGATACGGTTGTGAAAGTGGGTGATACGATCGCTGATATAAAAGAGGGTGTGAATGCCAAGGTGTGGAGTGTGGGCGTCATTCTCGGCAGTAATGAAATGGGACTTACTGAGGAGGAAACAGATAACTTGACTGCCGATGAACTAGAGGATCGTATGGTTGAGGTAAGAAACCGTATGCTTGAAGCCGGTGCCTCTTATGTAATCCGTAATATCGAAGAATTACCAGCACTTATTCAAACTATAAATTTAAAAATGAATACATTATGAGACCATATTTATTATTAACTCCCGGACCGTTGACAACTTCAGATAGTGTAAAAGAAACCATGATGACCGATTGGTGTACTTGGGATGAAGATTATAACTTACATATTGTTCAGGAATTGCGTAAAGAACTGCTTGGAATCGCTACCAAGACTCCCGAAGAATATACTACCGTACTTCTGCAGGGAAGTGGTACTTATTGTGTAGAGGCTGTGATTGGGGCTACTATCGGTAAGAATAACAAATTATTGATTTGCAGTAATGGCGCATATGGCGATCGTATGGGGAACATTGCCGAATATTATCATCTGGATTATGACATGCTTGCCTTTGAGGAAACGGAACAGGTTTCTGTGGAGTATGTGGATGACTATCTGAGTAATAATTCTGATATTACGCATGTGGCTTTTGTACATTGCGAAACTACTACCGGTATTCTCAATCCGATAAAAGAACTTTCTCATGTGGTAAAAATGCATGGTAAAAAGTTGATCGTGGATTGTATGAGTAGTTTTGGAGGTATACCTTTGGATGTGCATGAATTAGGCATTGATTTTTTAATCAGCAGTTCCAATAAATGTATTCAAGGGGTTCCCGGATTCGGTTTTATCATTGCTCGCCGTTCCGAATTGATGCACTGTAAAGGAGTCGCCCGTTCGTTGTCTTTGGATATTTATGATCAGTGGGAAACGATGGAGAAAGGTAATGGAAAATGGCGTTTTACATCTCCCACTCATGTGGTGCGTGCATTCAAGCAAGCGTTGACGGAGTTGATTGCCGAGGGAGGGGTAGAAGCCCGTTATGCCCGTTATTGCGAAAATCACCGGATATTGGTAGACGGAATGCGTTCTTTGGGTTTTAAAACATTACTTGAAGATGCCATTCAATCTCCTATCATCACTTCTTTTCTTTATCCAAAGGCTGGTTTTGATTTCAAATCATTCTATATGGCATTGAAATCCAAAGGATTCGTTATTTATCCGGGAAAAATATCAAAGGCAGATACTTTCCGTATCGGAAATATCGGAGATGTATACCCGGAAGATTTCAAACGGCTGGTAGAGACAGTGAAAGAGACCGAATATTAAGGGAGAGAAGGATATAACTTTTCTCCAGATACAGAACAGAGATTAGGTAAACAAGGATTCCGGCTGAGTTTTTTCGGATAACCGGCCGGGATTCAAAACAGCTCTCAAGATAATGCCGGATTAAGATAGAAACAGATACTTGGTGAAAGAATGCAGTATCCTCTTTTTTGATGAAGATCAAGCTTTTATCTACTGCTTTTTAGGTGGATAAGTCTTACCTTTGTACAAAATAGATTCATGAGATGTTATGATAAAGAATATTGTATTTGATTTTGGTGGTGTCATTGCCGATATAGATCGCGACAAAGCGGTTCAGGCCTTTGTGAAGTTAGGGTTGAAAGATGCGGAAACCCGTTTGGATAAGTATCATCAGACCGGTATTTTTCAGGAACTGGAAGAGGGTAAATTGAGTGCAGACGGTTTTCGGGAAAAATTGGGAGAGCTATGTGGCCGGGAATTGTCGGCAGAAGAGACCAGGCAGGCTTGGTTGGGCTTTTTCACAGGAGTCGATGTGCATAAACTGGATTACATACTGGAATTGAGAAAATCTTATCGTGTCTATATTTTGAGTAACACCAATCCTTATGTGATGTCATGGGCATGCAGTCCGGAGTTTTCTTCTCAGGGAAAGTCTTTGGCGGATTATTGCGACAAGTTGTATTTATCTTATCAGTTAGGTTGTACAAAACCGGATAAGGGAATTTTTTATCATATGTTGGAAGATAGTGGGATGGTACCTTCGGAAACTCTTTTCGTAGACGATGGAGATTCGAATGTACGCGTCGGCAAGGAGTTGGGCATGCATACGTTCAAGCCTAAGAATGGTGTTGACTGGCGGGAAGAATTGTCCCGGTTATTATCCGGTTTGTAAAGTTACTGTTTCCTGCGTCGGTAAATAAGGTTCTGTATCGGACTATATGCGGAATAAAACTCTGGAATGTAATTATATATGATATGTGAAGAGGAGTCTGACAGAGTGATACGGAATGAAAATATACAACAAATAAGGAGCTCGGTAAAGTGTTGTGAATTAATGTTTTAATAATTACTGTTTTCCCTCTACGAGAAAGAATTCGAAACTCTACGAGGAACGATCCGAAACTCTACGAGAAACAGGCCGTTCTTCGTAGAGAAATTAGTCCTTCGTTTTTAATGTTTTACAATGGGCCTGAGTCGGTAAGAATAAATTGTTGTTTTATTTTGTAAATAGAAAAAGACAGGAGGATGGATATCTCTGTTTTTACACCTCTTGAAAAATGAATTTTTTTAGCGATGCAGCCGGATAATTCTTTGATTACTGCTTCCTCTGAATTCCAGATGAGGGGAATAGAGCGCTTGTATAAATCGTCCTTCTACAAGAACATCAATATAAGGCAGTGCGGCTGCTAATCTGGGATGTGCCTGTACTTCTTCGTAGGTATATCCCGTATAGCACCAGATATTTTGATGAGTCTCTTCTTTAATTCTCTTTACCAAAAGAAAAAATGCTTCGGGATTATAAAAAGGGTCACCTCCGGAGAAAGTAACTCCATCCAATAATGGATTTGCATTTATCTCACGGATAATTTCCATGATGCGTTCTTCCGTCAGTTTCTCTCCCGCGCACGGATTCCAACTTTCCGGATTGTGGCATCCGGGGCAGTGATGACTGCATCCGGCTAAATAAATGGAATATCGGATGCCTTCACCATCAACTATTGTTTCGGGATAGGTGTATAATAAGTTGAAAGTTGAAAGTTGAAAGTTGAAAGTTGTCATGAGGCCTTATTTTAGTTGAAAGCTTTTTATAGTTGAAAGTTGAGAGTTGAAAGTTGAAAGTTACTATGCAGTGTGGCAGCGCAGCTAACTTTCAACTTTCAACTCTCAACTTTCAACTTATAAAGCTGAAAGCTTTATAAATGTTTTACTCTGTCTCTTTCCTCTGCCCTTTTAGCGGAATTCCAAGAGCTTAAATCTCCGGTCAGATATCCGGTGATGCGGCGCATACGCAGGATATTCTCACTTTGGCATACCGGACATTTATCGTAGATTACCCCTTTGTAGCCGCAATTGTGGCAAGTGTCTACCGGATGGTTGATGGAACCGTAGCCGATGCCTTCGTCATGCATTACTTTTACGATCTTGGCAATGGCCCTTACATTCTTTTGCGCTTCACCGTCCAATTCTACATATGTGATATGCCCTCCGCGTGTGATGGCATGGAAAGGAGCTTCACGTTTGATTTTCTCTACAATGCTGATAGGCTCTTTTACGTCCACGTGGAAAGAATTCACATAGTAGTCATTGTCGGTTACTCCTTCGATTTTTCCGTATTTACGACGGTCCATGCGGGTGAAGCGACCGGATAGTCCTTCGGCGGGAGTTGCCAGTACAGAATAGTTCAGGTTGTACTTCGCTTTATATTCGTCCACTACCTTATTCATTTCCATGATGGCTTCGTATAGGGTGTTCCATGCTTTATCATTATGACCGTGGCCCTGACCGTAGAGTGCTACCATTGCATTGTGTCCGCCAATAAAACCGATACCTAACGTACCGCTACGTAAAATATCTCCTACTTCTTCGTTCGGGTTTAATGCACCTCCTCCTTTCCATACATCATTACCCATCATGAATGGGAATTGACGTGCTAATGCCGTACGCTGGTATTGATAGCGGGCATAAAGCTGATCAGCTACCAAGGTGGCTGTTTCATGTACCGACTCTATAAATATTTCTTTAGCTTTCAACTCGATGGCATCTTGGTTGCGCTTGTCTTCGATGATGCTTTCTGCCTTGATACGGGCTTCAATAGCGAGACGGGGCATGTTTAAAGTAGTGAATGAAAGATTGCCGCGTCCTAATGAAGACTTTTCTCCGGCCACATTTTCAAATACACGGGTACGGCAGCCCATCGTTGCTAATTCGTAACGATATCGTTTCGGATCGTTGATATTCCATTTTTCGTTTTGATTGAACGGGGCGTCTAAAAACATGAAGTTGGGGAACAGTGCTTTTGCGGTAGTCCGGCAAGCTTTTAAGAACAGGTCGAAATTAGGAGCGCTGAAAGTCATGCGTCCTTCTTCGGCCGCTTCAAAATCCGTCATTGCTTTCTGATAATCTTCTTCCGAATAGGATACTCCGTCTTTCACTTTGAATATCTGAATAGGAAATACCGGAACTTCTCCACGGGTGCCTAACCCTTCGATAGTAGCTTTTAACAGTTCTTCAATCACCATGCGTCCTTCGGCGGAAGTATCCGTTCCGTAATTGATGGAGCTGAATACCACCTGATTGCCTCCGCGCGAGTGCATTGTATTCAGATTATGGATAAAACCTTCCATAGCCTGATGGGTATCTTTCCGGGTTTGCTGATAAGCTTTTTCAATGACGCGTGCCAGATGTTCCTTGTCTATATTGATTTGAAGGGCGGTGAGTGCCATGCGCAGTGTTTCACGTTCCAGTTCGTTGGTCTTGATAGAGGGCAGATGTTCTTCGATCAAGGCGCGGATTGCTTTTTCTTCCACTGCGGTATTGGTTTCCATCGCGATATAGAAGCTGATAAAAGAACTCAGGTGTTTGCGGAATGATTTATTTACTCCCTTTGCCATGAAAAAGTCAAATGCCGGGATGGCTTGTCCGCCATGTTGTTCGTTCTGATTGGTTTGGAAGATGATAGTTGCCAATGTGGCATAACTTTGGATGCTTTGCGGGGTACGTATGCTGCCGTTTTTGGTACGGAATCCACGTTCGAAAAGGTCGTCCATGTCATACTGGATACAAGTAGTGGTCTTTGTAGGGTAGTAGTCCAGATCATGTATATGGATATCCCCCAATTGATGTGCTTCTGCAAATCGCTTGGGCAGTAAGTATTTATACGTGTAATCTTTGGTCACTTCTGAAGCGAAAGTCATCATTTGACCTGCCGGAGTATGGCTGCTCATATTGGCATTGCTCAAGTTCACGTCATTCTTGTCGATAGCGACAATTCCGTCCATGACATGCTTCATCTGTGTTTTTTTATCGCGTTCCGTATTACGCCATTCGCGATAGATGATGTACTTTTTTGCAACTTCGGGCCGTACTTTCATTAATTCTTTTTCCACCAAGTCTTGAATTTCTTCTACAGTGATGGTAGGATTGGAAAAGCGGCTGATGACATTCATGGTAATATCCGCTACGAGCTGTTGCTCGTCAGTGATACCGGAGGCACTGAACGCTTTGCTTATAGCGTTCTTGATCTTACTAATAGAGAAATCTTCTCTTTTACCATCACGTTTGATGATACAAATTTCAGCGTAGTTCATAACTTTAACTCCCGAAAGTAATTTATAAATTAAACAATTAGATAATTTACTATTTACGATTAGCGTAACTCTGATGATCGATCGTCAATCGTGAAATGGTAAATCTGTCCGGCCGGTCTTCTGACTTATCTCTCCTTCGCAACGCCTTCCCACGATGAAACTCGCAGTGGCATAGTGTGCGGATTCTCAGAGAATTACAGCAGCGGGTACTGTCGCCGATTTGCACAGCGTTCCCTTTTGACTAAACCTCTTTTTAGCTCCGGAACGGGGACAAAGATAGTAGAATTACTTGTAGGTTGGTTAGCTTTTAACATTAAAATTCGGGAAACTTTTCTTTCTTCTTGATACAGAAAGTTTTCCGTTTTGGAAAACTTTTAAGAGGAAAACTTAAACAGGTTCTCAGTTTTATAAGATCAACCAAATTGCAACAATATGACCTATACTGCCACCCAGGCAGAAGAGATGGAATACTGAATGCATGTAGGGTTTGCGCAATGAATAGAATATGGCTCCGACGATATAAGATACTCCTCCACCGATGAGCCACCAGAAGGCGGAGGATGCCCCTATTTCTGAAAGACAGCCCATTAGCGGTTTTAATGCTATCAGGATGGAGGCGCCCATTCCGACATAGCAGCATGTTTCCAGATTACTGTGTTCTTTTAGTTTTTTGAAACTAAGGATAAAACCGATAAGGGCGGATAACCAGACAAATGCAAAGATGCCCCAGCCCCATCCGCCGGCATTGCGCATCACCAGCAAGGTGAAAGGGGTATAGGTACCTGCAATGTGCAGATAGATGGCTCCGTGATCAAATTTCCGTAATAATTCTTTCGTCGTTCCCGGAGCGGAAGCATGATACCAGGTAGAACTGATATAAGAGGATAACATTCCCGCCAAATAGACAGAAACGCAGGCAACGGCCCAGTGGGGATCGTTGCCTGCGGCTGCTTTTATCAATAAGAAGTATCCTGCTATGATTCCTAACAGAATACCGGCTCCATGACTCAGTGTGTTGGCGAGCTCTTCACCATGTGTATATCGATGATTGTTCAATGTCGTATCTTTATTGGTTTCGGTTGTAAAGGTACTCCATTTTTCCAAAACAACAGGCTCTTATTCTTTCTTTAAAATAATTTTGCTGCTGTATTGTGCCGCTATCTGTTTACGGAATTCAAGAAAATCTTTATAAATCTCTTTAGGATAAATTCCCCGGTGCATCAATAAGCGATGTATGATACATATTTCTTTGTCCTTTATCATTAAGGAAGAACTAAAACTTCCGAAGCTGCTTGTTACTTGGCAAGTCTTGGGGAGAGATTCGATAGTATATCCTTCCGGTATTTGCAGGCAAATACTGTCTGTATCCAAATAGCCGTAATTTATATGGATATCCTGTACACGTTGTTTAAGATCGGGCGTTGTAAATCCTTTACGGAAGATGTTGGCCGGGATAAACAATCGATTTCCTGTTTTATTTCCGTATTGTTCCGTTTCGATCGTATATTGGATATCGATCATGGGAATGACTTCTTTGGCTTCGTTGATTTGTATATTGTTTATATTAGCCTGTATCAGATTGATGCCGGAACGTAAATAATCTTTCCGGTGTGACGGCTCGAGCCTGGTGATACCTGCCATACTTTCATATTGAAACAAACGAGAGATTCCGCTGGCTTTTATCTTTGCTCCTCCGGTAGGAGTGAGAGTGACAGAAGCGCTAGTTGTTTGCGTATTTAACGAATCGGGATAGGAGGGCAGGCGGCACATAATCCCTCCTTCTTTTGTAATCAATAGAGCATCATGTCCGGCAATACCGCTATGTACATATCCGAATGGTAGCTGCGGATTGGTGCATTCCAACCAAAGCGTATCTTCCGGGAGCGGAACCTGCAGGATGGCATGATTCATTTGATCGACACTGGAAAAATCAGGCAGTAGCCGTTCGTTGTCAGTACTGATTACAGTATAAACAGACGGGATACCCAGTTCCTTCAACATGGCGTGGGTGTAATTGGATAATCCTTTACAGTCACCGAATCCTGCCCGGCAGACATCGGAAGCGGCGATAGGTTGCAGGCCGCCGATTCCTAATTGAATGCTTACATAACGAGTGGTTTCGGCCAAGTAATTATAGACTACCTGCACTTTTTCACGTGGAGTATTGCAACCGGCTGTCAGTTCCCGTAATTTCAGTTTTATGGGCTCTGCCAATTGGTCGCGTCCTGTAAGCAGGCTATTCTGCCAGATACCGTAAGATTGCCAGGAACTCATGTCGCCCTGTGTTCCATCGAAAGTGAAAAGTTTGGGTGAGAAATGGATACGGGGAAGCCGTTCGGCGAAAGATAAGCCGAACGGCTCGTATTCGATGGCTGTCATCGGTCCTGAGGATACTTCGGTCAGGATATCTCCTTTAGATGTTACCTCCTGTTTTACCTCGGCTTTCATGTTTACCATCCGGTAGCGGGCCGGATTGCCGGCAGGGGTATAGAGACGATATGTAGCATTTACTACCGACTGGTTGTAGGCTTTTTGAGGTCTGAATGTCGGATAGCAGATTAATCCGTCTTTGTACTTCACCTCCCATTCGTATTTTATGGTCAGGGGGTAGCGGGGAAGATTGCATTCATAGTAATAGGTGTAGTCATCACTGGTTAGTCCTGAAGAGTATTCTGACATTTGCAGGTCCGACTTTTTTATTTTACGGATAACTTTACCATTGGCATCTGTTATTTCTCCGGAGAATTTCCGGAGAGAGGTGAACTTGTCGCATACACAAAAAAAGTGTGCTGCATCCCGTCCTTTTTCATTTAGAATCGTGATGGTGTAACTCTCTTTACGCAAGGCACTGGAAGTTGATTCACAAATAATTTCTGTCATGGCATCCTGTACGATGGAGTAAGCATTCCGATCGGTGTCTGCCTGTGCCTGTACAACGAAAGGGAATAGCAGAAGCGTCAGAATACTGTTGTATAACCTGTTTTTTATCATAATAGAATTACAATTTCTTAAGTACTACAGTTTCATTGTTCTTCTCGGCTATTACTTTCCAGAAGTTTTGCAGTCCGGGATATTCTTCAGGGAGATATAATAATTTGCTGGACGAGAATGTGTAGTTGATGGTCAGCTTATTCTCTTTCTGTTCCAGAACATAACGGCACATACCCTGCTTGTCTTCTGTTCTTGCCAGTAGCGGTTTCGGTAATTCGTCTACTGTGTATCCTTCCGGCAATGTCAAGTTAACGGATAATACGACCTGGTCGGTGAAAGGATACTCTACAGGTAGTTTCCGCTCTGCCTGTGTGAAAGGATTCTTTTCCGTATGTAAGAATATAAGCGGGTTGAGATAGATGAAATTGTCATTGGTAGTTGCCTGCTTTTCAAAAATAACCGTTTCTTTCACTTGCGGTGAGAACCGGTCTACTCCTTGTGCATTGAAAACGTTGACTTTTATGTCTTCTTGGGTAGCAAGTTCGTTGACAAATTCCGTACTGTCTTTGGCGGTCCGGTATTTTCTTCTGAATGATGAGGCATACTGGCCTGTATAACTGGTATTGCGATTGCCGCATATTTTTCCATCCGGGCTGATGGTAGCATTTACGATAGAGCGTAACTGGCTTTTGCAGGTCTTGCTTAAATCAACCCATAATCCGCCTTTTCCGGGCATGATCACGCGTGCCCGGTTTACCATTAACACGGGAGGAAGTATATTGATGTAACCGTCTCTTACGGAACCGTCCAGATAAACAAGCGTACTGTCGGTGTTTGCTACGCCTACTATAAAAGTATTTAGTTTTTGTACGGATGGATGGGAGTAAGGGAGTATTCCTATATTGCGGCGGCTCATGACTACAGGGAAAGAGGGAATGTCGGCATCCCGGAGCATGCTCATTAGTATGAAATTGATTTCCGCATTGTTTCCCATGCCGTCTTTGATCACTTTTTTGCTTTTACCTCCATAAAGTGAGTATTCTTCGTTCCAGGTGATTTTTCCTTTTAAGAAAGTATAGATGGCACTTATTTTTTCTTCGATGCTTTTCAGTTGGTCTAAGTTCAAAGCAGCCATTTCTTCCCGATAAGGATTGCGTATTTTCAACTGTCCGCCGAACTCGCTGTCTTCCAGCAGCATTTTATCTATGTTTTCCCAAGATTGGGTGAATGATTTGTAGAGGGCACCGGGAAAGTCCAAGCCTCCCAATTCGAAATTGACTTGTGTACTATAGTCATTTACACACCAGATATAATCATCATCGTGTAAGGCAGGAAGTTGTCTGCCTTTGAAGTTGAGATGACGGCCGTTGCATTGCAGTAGTTGGTTGCCTATGCTGAGATTGACCGCTTCCGAATCGTCTGTTGTTTCCAGTCTTTCCGTGCCGCGTACATCCAGATTGAATTTAAAATATTCCGGAACGGTGATATCATACTCCGTATAGAGAGTAGGAATGGATTGTTGGGCACTCCAATCATTTATATTGAAGTAGAAATCGGATAATACCTTATATTTATATTCGATAACAGTCCCTACTTTTACATTAGGAATGGAGAACTTGACTTGCATATATTTGTCATTGAGCCGCTCTTTATAGATAAACTCGCGTTTCATTTTGGTACGTACTGTTTTCCCGTTTTCGATATTGTACGCAAAAGCGTCTATCTGACTGACAGTTTCTTTCATTGAAGAGCGGTTTTCATTCTCATAGTAGGGTATGCAGATATCCGCAAAAGAGGTTCCTTCCGGTTTGAGTATTTTAATTTTGGTTTCATAACTATAATTCAACCGGAAATCATCGGCTACAAAATCATAAAATGCACCGGTCTTTTTACAAAGTACAACAGCAGTCGCTGTGGTATCCGGTGCATAGGTTGTCATTTTGAGTTCTTCATCCGAAGGTTTGCCGAATTTCGTGTTAACTTCCGGTACGGAAATTTCTTGTCCATAAACTTGTCCTGCCATGAAACAGGCAAACAAGATGATTAATAGGTTTTTCATATTTATTTTATTTAGAGTTTTTTCGGTATGGATAAATACATGATTGTTTTTGCAACTATTGTTTGTAAACTTGCGAACGAAGGCAGGTAGTGTATACAGAGCCGGAGTAATAGAAAAAAAGGTTAATTTACAGTCCATAGTTGTTGTGCGTTTTTGATAATATTTAATAATGCAAATATATACAAAAAAATAAATAATGTTCGTTTTGTGTTCTTTTTTGTGTAATAAAAGAAAGAAAATACATACAACTTTCTGAAGTTTCTGATTTTTGGCGTGTTTTTCTTGGGGATGGTGCATAAAAATAGCGCATTCATTTTATCGAACTATCTATCCCCTTCGGTTGATGGGTTCTGAAATATCATTACTTCAATCCGTGTCGGAGGATAGTGAATAAAATAAATGCGCTATTTAGTAATTATTATGGAAATTTCTTCTGTTTTTTATACCAGATGTCCGATCCATTCTTCACGGTCTCCCGGAAGGAGATCGATTACAGGCACTTCTATCATGGTGTAACATCCCGGTTGCTGGCGCATGGAAGCACGTGCCACACAAACTAAAACCTGTGCGGTTAATGCGGGGTTATTGATGCGCATGTTAAATTCAAACAATTGGTTCTGGGTTTTACCGGATACTCCTTTACGGGTAAGGTTTACACCATGCCCCATGTCGAGCAATGCATCCACGCTGTCTACTTGCTTCACGTGGGTTTCGTCATTTATAAAATAGGCATCGGATTTAATGGCTGCAGCTACTTCGTTGAAATTGTAACCGTCTTTCAGTTCGATGTATACCATGCGCCGGTGGATACCGGTTCCGGTCGGAATAGTCATTGAGAGGGCGGCTTTCACCCCGTCGATGGCTTTTACGGCTACCGTATGTCCCATGCTCATGCCGGGGCCGAAATTTGTATAAGTGATTCCTTTGGGCGCAATCGCCTCCAGTAAGGTACGTACAATCGAATCGCTTCCCGGATCCCATCCGGCCGAAATGATGGATACAGCCCCGTGCTCTTTGGCACAAGCACCGAGTTCACGACGAAGAGCGGTGATACCTGTGTGGATATCGAAGCTGTCTACCGTATTGATACCTAATGCCAGAATCTCTTTTGCATAGGATTCTACGCTACGGGTAGGAGTACATAGAATGGCTACGTCTACTCCCTGCAGCTCTTTGATGTCTTTCACAACGGCATAATCATTCAGTTCGGCCGGCTTGTTTTCGGCTCCTGCACGACGGACTACACCTGCTATTTCGAAATCGGGGGCTGCCTGGAGCGCTTCCAGTACATAGTGACCAATATTGCCATATCCGACGATGGCTGCTCTTACTTTTTTCATTTCTTTATTGGTTTTGTTTAACATATTTCTTGTTTTATGCCGCAAAAATAATCATTTTCTCTGTTTATTGCCCTAAAAGGGTTGTTAAAGTTAGTTTTTGTTGCTCAAGGTTAGTAAAGCACAATATTTCTCGTGCGCGTGCGTTATAAGGATATTATGATAGAATACGTCAAAGGCGAGATTGCCGAACTTAGTCCGGCAACAGCGATAATCGATTGTAACGGTTTGGGGTATGCGGTAAATATTTCATTAAATACATACTCTGCAATTCAAGGAAAAAGCACTTGCAAACTCTATATTTATGAAGCCATTCGTGAAGATGCATATGTGCTTTATGGTTTTGCGGACAAGCAGGAACGTGAGTTGTTCCTGTTATTGATTTCCGTATCCGGCATCGGCGGTAATACGGCGCGGATGATTCTTTCGGCACTCTCTCCGGCCGAGTTGGTAAATGTGATCAGCACAGAAAATGCCAACATGTTGAAAACCGTGAAGGGGATCGGATTGAAAACGGCACAACGTGTAATTGTTGATTTGAAAGATAAAATAAAGACTTCCGTACCCGCAAGCGGAGGCGGACAGGCTATGTTGCTGTCTGCCATGAATACCGAAATACAGGAAGAAGCGGTAGCTGCACTTACTATGCTTGGGTTTGCGGCTGCTCCTTCACAAAAAGTAGTACTTGCCATTTTGAAAGATGAGCCCGATGCGGCTGTAGAGAAAGTTATTAAACTTGCTTTGAAAAGATTATGAAAGTAATATGCCAATTTTTTAATGTTTCAATTTACCAATGTGCTGCGTGGGTATGTCGCGGGTTCGTCGGTATGTCGACACATTACTTTATTGGCATATTATTTTTATGTTTAGGAAGTTTGCCTGCTGTTGCCCAAGTGCTCCAGCCTATGCCTATTGTTGAAGAGAAGGTAGAGTATGATGCATTGACCAACCGCTATCTGATCCGTACTATTGTAGGAGGGCAGGAAATGGAAGTTCCTATCATAATGACTCCTGCCGAATATCTGGACTGGAGCATGAAACGTTCTATGCAGAACTATTATCGCCAACGCAACGACTCGGTATTCACCAAAGGAAAAGAAGAATTCGACTTCACGAACATGAAGTTCAATCTCGGGCCGGCAGAAAAGATATTCGGCCCGGGTGGCGTTCAGATCAGAACTCAGGGAAGTGCTGAACTGAGTATGGGAATGAAGTATAACAATGTCCAGAATCCGACTCTTCCCGAAAGTATGCGTAAGACCTGGGGATTCGACTTTGATGAAAAGATCAATATCAATGTCAATGGTAAAGTGGGTGATAAGGTGAACCTTGACATGAACTATAATACGGATGCAACTTTTGATTTCGACAGCAAAAAGTTGAAGCTGAAATATGAAGGTAAAGAAGATGAGATCATAAAACTGCTGGAAGCCGGTAATGTGAGTATGACTACCGGTAATTCATTGATACGGGGGGCTACTTCCCTGTTCGGTGTACGCGCTGATTTGCAGTTTGGAAAATTGAAGTTGCAGACGGTTATCAGCCAGCAGGAAAGCGAATCGAAAACGGTGAACAGTAAGGGCGGGGCACAGACGACTTCTTTTGATTTTTCGGCAGCCGATTATGATGAGAACCGTCACTTTTTTCTGGCGCATTATTTTCGGGATAGGTATGATGAGAATATGGCGCAATTGCCGAATATTCTTTCCGGTGTCACGATTAACCGTATTGAAGTGTGGGTGACCAACAAACGGGGTAATTATGATAACCCCCGTAATATTGTGGCGTTGACGGATTTGGGAGAGAGCAATCTTCCTGCTGGTTCGCCGTGGTCCTCCGAATCGGGAGGCAATAAAGTTCCGAGGAATAGTGCCAATAATCTGTATAGCCAGATGGTGAATGTTTATTCCGCCGCACGTGATATCAGTTCGGTAAATGCCGTAATGGAGGGTATTCCCGGGATGGAGAGCGGGATGGATTATGAGAAGATAGAAAGTGCCCGTTTGCTTACTTCTTCGGAATATACGCTGAACACCACTTTAGGATATCTTTCGGTGAAACAGACTTTGCAGCCCGACGAGGTGCTTGCCGTTGCATTTGAATATAATATCGGTGGTAAGACCTATCAGGTCGGTGAGTTTTCTTCCGATATAAAGGAAACTTCAAATTGTCTTTATGTGAAGTTATTGAAAAACACCTCTAATTCTCCGAACTCCAATTGCTGGGATTTGATGATGAAAAACGTCTATTCATTGAATGCTTATCAGGTGCAATCGGAGAAGTTTACGTTGAATATTACCTATTTGAGTGATACTACGGGTGTGTATCTGCGATACATTCCGGAAGGGAAAATCAATAAGATACCTTTGCTTAAGGTGATGAATCTGGATCGTTTGAACAGTAAGAACCAGGTGGGTAGTGACGGATTCTTCGATTTTGTCGAAGGGTATACGGTCAATGCGCAAAACGGTCGTATCTTCTTCCCGGTGGTGGAACCTTTCGGTAAGCATCTGGCCGATAAACTCGGCAATAAGGAACTGGCCGATAAGTATGCATTTACGGAGTTGTATGACTCTACATTGACGGTGGCCAAGCAGTTGGCGGAGAAAGATAAATTCCGTCTGCAGGGAGAGTACCGTGCCTCGTCTGCCAATGAGATACGTCTTGGTTCGATGAATGTCCCCCGGGGATCGGTGCGTGTCACGGCTGGTGGACGGACGCTGACGGAAAACTCCGATTACTCGGTTGACTATACGATGGGAGTAGTTACCATCCTGAATCAAAGTATCATCGATGCAGGTACTGCGATCAGTGTGAATCTTGAAAGTAATACGGCTTACAACATGCAGCGAAAAACGATGTTGGGGCTGAATTTCACGTATGATTTTTCACCGGATTTCCAGTTGGGAGGTACCATTATGCATCTGAGTGAAAAACCGATGACCACCAAGGTGGCTATGGGAGACGAACCTATTTCGAATACTTTGTGGGGGCTGAATGCGTCGTGGAAGCGGGAAAGCCAGTGGCTGACCAATATGGTGGATAAGTTGCCTTTTGTCGAAGCTACCGCCCCGTCGAATATAAACTTGGGATTGGAATTTGCCCAGCTTATCCCGGGACATAGCGGAGGATTGCAGGACAACTCTTCTTATATCGATGATTTTGAAAGTTCTCAAAGTGGAATCGATTTAAGTCAACCGCTAAATTGGCAGCTCTCTTCTATTCCTTATAATGCAAAAGGCCCTCTAAACGGGGGAAGCGGCGAACAGATATTATTTCCGGAGGCAAGTACCAACCTTTCCGATAGTACGGCTATTGGGAAAAACCGTGCTTTGCTGGCCTGGTATCATATCGACGGTTTGTTTACCCGCCGTAATTCCTCATTGACTCCGACCCATATTAAAAATGACTTGGACCAGCTTTCCAATCATTATGTCCGTGAAGTTTATGAACCGGAGTTGTTTCCCGGCAAAGATTATAACAATACGGAAACGTCCACTATGTCAGTGTTGAATGTCGCCTATTATCCGCAGGAGCGCGGTCCTTACAACTTGGACAGGGATTTGGATGAAAATGGAAATCTATTGGATCCTGCAAAGCGTTGGGGAGGAATGATGCGTAAAATAGAGACCAGTGATTTTGAAAAGAATAACATCGAGTATTTGGAGTTCTGGTTGCTCGATCCCTTTATTTATGCCGATGGAGACGAACCGGGTACTTCAACAAGAAAGAATGCCCGCAGTACGAACGAAGGCGGATATCTGTATTTCAACTTAGGAGATATTTCTGAGGATATCCTGAAAGATGGAAAGAAGTTTTTCGAGAACGGTTTGCCTATCGATGACGATCCGTCCCGGGTGGATTATACGGTTTGGGGACGTGTGCCCAAAGACCGTAGTCTGGTATATGCTTTTGATAATACGGCAGGAGCCCGCAAGAAGCAGGATGTCGGATTCAACGGACTATCGGTAGAAGATGAAAGGAACTATCCTACATATGCCAAGTATCTTGAAGAGATACGGCCGAAGTTGAATGCCGATGCCTTTCAGAAATTCTATGATTCACCGGCCGGTGATAAATTTCATTACTATCGCGGATCGGACTATGATGCCGAAGAGAAAAGCATTCTCGAACGTTACAAGTATTTTAATAATACGGAGGGCAACTCGGTTGCCAAGGAAGATTCTCCGGAAAGTTACCCGACTGCTGCCAAAGATAGTCCTGATATTGAAGATATCAATCAGGATAATACCCTTTCGGAGACGGAAAGATATTTTCAGTATAGAATTCACCTGACTCCTTCCAAACTGGAAGTCGGGCAGAATTACATTACGGATAAACGGGTATCGAAAGTAAGACTGCGTAATGGCAGCTCGGAAGAGGTAACCTGGTATCAGTTTAAGGTTCCTGTACGTAGCGGAACGCCTATCGGTAATATCAAAGACTTTAAATCGATACGTTTCATGCGTATGTTCCTTACCCAGTTCGAGAAACCTGTTATTTTGCGTTTTGCTACGCTGGAACTGGTGCGTGGTGAATGGCGTACGTATACAGATCCTTTGTACAATCTTCAAAATCCGGCTCCTACCGTAACCGGTACATTGGATGTGTCTACTGTCAATATAGAAGAGAATGGTGATAAAACGCCGGTAAATTATGTAATGCCTCCGGGCATCAGTCGTGTTGTAGATCCGGGGCAGCCGCAGTTACGCCAGCAAAATGAGCAGGCCATGAGTTTGAAGTTGGAAGATCTGGCGCCGGGTGATGCACGTGCCGTATACAAAAACTCTACAATGGACATGCGCCAGTATCGTCGCCTGAAGATGTTTGCTCATGCAGCAGCGCTGACCGACAATGTTACCGATCCGGAAGACGGGCAGTTATCCGTATTCATTCGTTTGGGATCCGACTATCGTTCTAATTTCTATGAATACGAAATACCGTTGAAATTGACTCCAGCCGGACATTATAATGGAGATTCGGAATCCGACCAACTCATTGTGTGGCCTAAAGATAATATGTTGGACATTGCTCTTTCTGTTTTTACCGATTTGAAGAAGAAACGTAATCAGGCGAAGAACAATCCTCTGAGCGGTGTCAGTTACGGAAAACTTTATTCCGAATACGATTCGGAGCAACCGGCCAACAAGATAAGTATTATCGGTAATCCGTCATTGGCGGAAGTGAAGACGATGATGATCGGTGTGCGCAATAATTCGCGCTCTAAAAAGTCGATAGAGGTTTGGGTGAACGAATTGCGTCTGTCCGATTTTGATGAAGACGGCGGTTGGGCAGCACAGGGAAATATGAATGTGCAACTTTCCGACCTCGGTAGTGTAAGTATGGCCGGACATGTAGAGACTGCGGGATTCGGCGGATTGGAACAGAGTGTCAGCGAGCGTCGCTTGGACGACTATTATCAATATCAGTTCACTACCACCTTTGAACTGGGACGTTTCTTCCCGAAAGCGGTGAAGTTGAGTGCCCCGATTTACTACTCTTATTCCCGTGAAAAAACTTCTCCCAAGTATAATCCGTTGGATAAGGATATGTTGCTGAAGGATGCACTTGATGCATTGGCTAACGACAGGGAACGGGATTCTTTACGGAACATCGCCAACGAGATAACGACGTACAAGAATTTCAGTCTGAGTAATATGCGTGTAGGGGTCACCAGTAAAAATCCGATGCCTTATGATCCGGGTAACTTTACCATGAGCTATAGCCGTACGAAACGGCATAACCAGGGCAGTACCACTGTTTATGAAAATGAAACGGACTGGCGTGGGGCGTTGTCTTATAATTATGCTCCCGTTTACAAAGCTTGGGAACCCTTCAAAGGATTGAAGAGCAAATCCAAATGGATGAAATTTGTGAAAGACCTGAACTTGAGTTATCTGCCGCAGAATATCTCTTTCAATACGGATATGAGCCGTCACTATTACGAACTCCAACTGCGTGATATGGAGAACTTGAGCGATCCTGCCGATATTCCCGTAAGTGTGGCGAAAGATTTTCTGTGGAATCGCGACTTTGCCTTGCGCTGGGATTTGACGAAGAATCTTCGTATGAATTTCACTTCGGCCACTCGTGCCGAGATAGAAGAACCTTATGGAGTGGTAAACAAGACGCTCGATCCGGATGAATATGAAGCGAAGAAGGATACGATACGTCGTAGTCTGTTGAGTTTCGGACGTCCGATCGATTATCAGCAGACATTCAATGCTTCGTATAAACTGCCATTCGATAAAATTCCTGCTACCGACTGGATTACGGCGGATACCCGTTTTAACTCTTCTTACAATTGGGATCGCGGTGTGTCGCTTTCGGATGGGAGAGAGATGGGTAATACCATTTCGAACCAGCGCAGTATCGATGTGAACGGGCGTTTCAATTTGGAGACTCTATATAATAAGGTGCCTTTCCTTAAAGCTACCAACCGTCGTTTTGCCGCTACTTCTTCGGCGCGTCGTCCGGATACGCGTAAGAAAGAGAAACCGAAACGGTATGAAAAAGAGATACAGTTGAAGAAAGACACTACGGTGACCGTTCGTCATAGCTTGGGGTCGAAGAAACCGAAAGTCTCGGCACTGACAGTAGATGGTAACCGTTATCCGATTCGTTATAAAGTGATGGATGCCAATACCATTCGCATCGAAACAAGAGACAGCATCCGGATAAAACTGACCGCTATACAAGGCCCGAAACCCGAAGATAACCGTTGGTATAAGATAGCACAGTCGGCAGCGCGTGTCGCTATGATGGTACGTAATGTAAGTGTTACTTATAAAAACACCTATGCGATGTCCATATCCGGTTTCCGACCGGAAATAGGGGATATGCTCGGGCAGACGAAAGGAGCGTCCGGTTTTGCTCCGGGACTTGATTTTGCTTTCGGTATGACGGGCGACAGTTATATTAACAAGGCGTTGGATAACGGCTGGCTGGTTTCAGATTCTGTAGTAAGTCCGGCAACAACCAATGCCCAGGAAGATTTACAGATACGTATGACGCTGGAGCCTGTCCGTGATTTGAAGATCGATCTTAATGCCGGACGTACCCGTAATAAATCCAATCAGATTCAGTTTATGTATGAAGGCATGCCTCAGATACAGAGCGGTAACTTCAATATGACGGTGATCACGATCGGTAGTGCATTCGAACGCCGCAGTGCTTCTAACGGTTACTCATCCTCTTCTTTCAACCGCTTTTTAGGAAATCTGGATATCATAAAGAACAGGATAGAAAACATGTATGCCGGAGTTCCTTATCAGGGGCAGAGTGGCTTGAATCAACAGCCATTGTATCAGGTGAACAAATATAGTTCTGACGTGATGATACCGGCTTTCCTGGCGGCTTACACCGGACGAAGTGCAAGCAACAGTGCTCTCGACCTGTTCCCGGGTATCTTGTCTATGATGCCTAACTGGCGTGTGACTTACAGCGGATTGAGCAAACTTGAATTTTTCAAGAAATACTTTAAGAGTGTGACGTTGAATCATGCTTATCGCAGTACGTATAGTGTCGGTAGTTACAGTACGTTCCAGAATTTCCATAGCTACATGGGGGATTGGGGATTTGTAGATGATATACAGACCGGTATACCTGTTCCGTCCTCTATGTATGACGTTTCTGCTGTTTCCATCAACGAACAGTTCTCTCCTTTGTTAGGCGTGGACGTTACTTTCAAAAACGGCATCACTACCAAGGTGGAATACAAGACTACCCGAATTCTTAATCTCAGCCTTGCCGCCAATCAGATTGTAGAGAGCAGTACGAAAGATTTCGTATTGGGTATGGGATATAAGATCATGGGTCTTGAACTTTTCCCGGGACGCAATAAGAAGGATTCGAAGAATAAGATAAGCAACGACCTCGCGTTGCGTATGGATGTGTCTTTCCGTAATCAGTCTGCTCTTGCCCGGGATATCCAGCAAGTGACCACGCAGGCCACCAGTGGTAACAAGGCACTTAAAATCTCTTTCTCTGCGGACTATACGCTGAGCCGCCTGCTTAGCGTCAGCTTCTATTATGATCGTCAGAAAAATACGCCGCTTGTATCTGCCAGCTCTTATCCGGTGACCAGTGCGGATTTCGGAATGAGACTGAAATTCTCGCTTACAAGATAATACTTTCCCGATGCTTTATTAAAAAAATACCCTCGTGATATGGAACGAAATAAAAAGATATTTATGCAGTCGTGGCTTCGGCCTCATCCTCGTGCAAAGTCGGTTTCTACGGATGAATGGTATCTGGACTTTGCCAACCGGCTTTTCTCGTTGATCGGCTCTTCACAACCCTATATCGGAAAACGGACAGAGGATATACAACGGGCTGCCATTATGCTGACTCTATATCTGGAAGACAGCATAGCGAATGCAGGCGGATGGCGGCATTTCTGCGACCTGTGTCATCAGCTATATGGTAGTTACCTTCCTTTTTATGAGTTGTCAGAAGATTATATTCCTGATGAGATAAACGAAACCGACATTGCTTTTGTCCTGTGGAAACTCAATTCGGACGATGATTTCTCGGCGACGGTTGCCGACCCCTTTGATAAAGAGATGCTGCGATTGGCCGGAGATGTTTATCGGTTGATGGATCATGTATTTGAGCAGGCGCCTATTACGGAAGTCCCTTCCGGTGATTGGGTGTTGCCGTCCGAACAGCTATTGGTGGAACGGACTGCCATTCCCGCAATAACTCCGGAAATTCAATTGCCGGAAAGCGTAAAGCTCTTTTTGGAAGCTTCGCGTGGTGAACAGTTGATGTATTTTCCGCTTTACGGGCAGATGGAGGATTTCTTTGTAAAGCATCTGCATTGGAATCGGGCGGATATTCCCGATAAACCGGATGAGGATGGTGACAATGTCGTTGTGTTTGCCAATCCCAAAGGTATCCTGATGGCACCGGGTGTTGCACAATTCTTTTGTGATAAACGCAATGAAACTGCATACAATGAAGCGGCGGCTTCGGCAGAAGGGTATAAGGTGTTTACCGATAAGGGCCGTTGCCCGTTCGACTTGTTAAAGCATGCCATGGAACGGAATTTGTTCCCCCAAGCACAGCTTCCCTTTGAGAATGGAAAAGAAATACTGGAGAAAAACTGGGATTTTATTGCCCGTTATTTCTTGGGTGAATATTATGAAGGGAGATAATGATGAGTGGTATAAGAAAGAATGTCTCTTCCGGTGCTTTCCGTTCTAAAAGTAGTGGAAAACCAAAGCCTACCGGGAAACGGATCGGGAAATCAAAGCCTGCCAAAGCAAATAATCAGTTGAACAGGAGAGTGAAATAATACTCGATAGAGGGCCAAAGCAGGTTTTCCTTCGTTTCATCTTATGGGTACAATTCGTTTCATATGGTTGAAATGATCGGTTTCATCTTATTGGAACGATTGGTTTCATATGGTTGGAACGATAAGTTTCATACGGATGGAACCATTTCTAACATTTTCAAGTATTATTTGTTCATTTATAATGAAAGGATATCTGTTTATGAATCGAGTCACTAAAACGAAACGCAATGGAGTGGAAGAGTAATTTAATAACCGGTTTGCAATGGTCGGACCGTATCATCAACCGGGAGGGGAAGGAACGCATTGCCCGCGAGCTGGCGGCACAGGTGAAGGATGGTGAAGTGATCGGAGCCGGTTCCGGTTCTACGGTTTATCTTACCCTGTTTGCCATCGCGGAAAGAATACGGACGGAGAAACTTCAAGTGAGAGTCATTCCGGCATCGATGGAGATCTCCATGACTTGTGTGCAACTGGGCATTCCGCAAACAACTCTTTGGGAGAGGCGTCCCGATTGGACATTCGACGGTGCCGATGAGGTAGATCCTTCGCATAATCTTATCAAAGGACGGGGCGGTGCCATGTTCAAGGAGAAACTGTTGATAAAAAGCAGTGAACGGGCTTTCATACTCGTCGACAACAGTAAGTTCGTTTCCAGATTGGGCAGTAAGTTTCCCGTGCCGGTAGAGGTCTTTCCTACCGGAGTGGTCTATGTGGAAAACCAGTTGAAAACTCTTGGGGCATCCAAAGTCGTTTTGCGGATGGCGAAAGGAAAAGACGGTCCGATACTGACCGAGAACGGGAATTTTATTCTGGATGCTTGGTTTGACGGGATTGGAAACTTTTTGGAGAAAGAGATTAAAAGCATTACCGGAGTCATTGAGAGCGGACTTTTTATTGGATACGATATCCAAGTGCTGGCTTCTTGAATACCGGCTCTTGCGATCTTTCTCCTTACACTCTGTAATACCCACCGGCAAGCCTTTTCTGCTATTGCGTAAGGGGGAGAATGTCTACTTTCCGGTTATTCCGTTTATTTGTTCGACAATTATTTCCGTGGTGACAATATACGAATCATCGGATGCGAAAACAATGATCCCTTTGGGAGAGGCAATATAAATACGCGGTATATTCTGTGATGCAAATTTTTGAAAAATGAAATCATCCTCCTGTGCGGAGTAGGGAAGGGTGAAGGCATTCTTTATCCAATAATCTGTCAGACTTTCATAGCCTTGTGATCTGCTTATGGCAATGAAGCGAATGCTTTCATCATCACGAAATTGTTGATAGGCTTTTTCTATTTCCGGCAGTTCCTTCCGGCAATCCGGACAACCGGTATTCACAAAAGCAATGACACTTGTTTTGCCTTTTAGTATCGTATTCGAAATAAGCCCGCCTTTGTTGTCCTGTACCGAAAACCCCGGCAACGAATCACCCGGTTTTAGTGAGAATACCTCTTCAGGATCATCCTGTATGCACATGCTGAACAAGAACAGAAATGCAATGAATATGATTTGTTTTAGGATTTTCCGAAATAGGTGGTTCGTGTGGCAGCTCCGGTTTGTGAAGAAATCATTCATCTTTTTGCTCCGCCTTTTCTTCCTGTTGTTTTTGCTCTATCTTTTTAGTGACAAACTGTATTTTTAAGTTCGCTTCTTCCTGCTCTTTTTTTATTTGTTCGATTGATGACAACAATTGTGATAACTCATAAATACCGGCAAGCGCCTGTCTGTCGGCAGGGGGCATGGTAGTGGTATACTTACGTTCTCCGATGTATTCCACTTTGATGTTCTTGTCCCGGTTCAGATAGAGGAACCCCATTACATTTCCGTCAGCTCCCATTTTATAATCGGCTTTTTCTATTTTTTCTCCCAAGTCCGTAGTTTCGTAGCTGTCTTTCGATGCCGGTGTTTCGGCAAAGCTGCCATCCGGTGCTGTTACTTTTACTGCAAAATGATGGATGCTGTTTCCTCCGCAATAGATGGAAGTCATACTCATCACTCCCTGCTCGTTTACCTGAAAACGCAGGAAAGAGCGGTGCAGATTTTTCTCGACCGTTTGTGTCGGCCAGAAATAATTACCTACCCGCTGATATTCCGCGTCTTTTTCCAGTACATATTTATTTTTGATTTTTTCCAGTTCCTGCTGCTTGGTCTGCATCATGCTGTCCAGGTAAACTAAAGTCTGCTGCTGTTCTTTCAGTTCCACCTGTTGCATCAGTTTGATGCCTTCTCTTCGGGCGTCGAAGGCTTTCGGATATAGAATTTTAATGCTGTCTATCTGTAGCTTGGCTTCGTTATAGTCTCCTTGTGCAAAAGCACTGCGGGCGGCACTCAGCTTTTCGCTTGCTTTCTTTTCCGCATCATTGCCGCATGAAGCCAGCAACATGGTAACACAGATTCCTGCAATCAGTTTCTTCATCTTTTTGTTCTTTATGTTTATAGGCAACAAAAATACGAATTTAGTGTGAAGAGTGAAATGTAAAGAATGAAAAGTTGTACCTTTGCACTCCAAAAGTATCGATGGGTGGTATGAAGTCTCTCCCGGCCATTGATTTTTAATTTCTAAATACCAATTATGATAGAGTTGACTCAAGAAGAATTGAAACGACGCTTTAGCGATAAAATATTCGGGCAAATTTCAGAAACGGCCGATACACTCGGTTTGGAGTGCTATGTGGTGGGTGGCTACGTACGCGACATTTTTCTGGAACGCCCTTCTAAAGATATAGATGTAGTAGTGGTGGGGAGCGGCATCGAGATGGCCCAGGCATTGGGAAAACACTTGGGTAAGGGAGCACACGTCTCCGTATTCAAGAATTTCGGTACTGCACAGGTGAAGTATCACGGTGTGGAGGTGGAATTCGTAGGTGCACGCAAAGAGTCTTATCAGCGTGATTCCCGCAAACCGATAGTGGAAGACGGTACTTTGGAAGATGATCAGAACCGCCGGGACTTTACGATTAATGCGCTTGCGGTTTGCTTGAACAAAGACCGTTTCGGAGAGTTGGTCGATCCGTTCGGCGGCATGAACGATCTGAAAGAGAAAACGATACGCACCCCTCTCGATCCGGATATAACATTCAGCGACGATCCGTTGAGGATGATGCGTTGTATTCGTTTTGCCACCCAGCTCGGTTTTTATATAGATGATGAAACTTTTGAATCTCTTTGCCGCAACCGGGAACGGATTAAGATCATTTCCCGCGAACGGATAGCCGACGAACTGAACAAGATTCTTCTCTCGCCGGTACCTTCGAAGGGATTCATTGATCTGGAACGTAGCGGATTGCTGGCTCTTATTTTTCCCGAGCTGATGGAACTGCAAGGAGTGGAAACGCGCAACGGACGGGCACATAAAGATAATTTTTATCATACCCTCGAAGTGCTCGATAATATCAGCAGGCATACGGATAATCTTTGGTTGCGCTGGGCGGCCTTGTTGCATGACATTGCCAAGCCGGTTACCAAGCGTTGGGAACCCAAAGCAGGATGGACCTTTCATAATCATAATTTCATTGGCGAGAAAATGATTCCGAATATCTTCCGGAAGATGAAGTTGCCGATGAATGAGAAGATGAAGTATGTGCAGAAGATGGTAAGTCTGCATATGCGTCCCATTGTCATTGCCGATGATGTCGTGACGGATTCGGCCGTGCGCCGCTTGCTTTTTGAGGCGGGTGACGATATAGACGATCTGATGACGCTGTGCGAAGCCGATATCACCTCTAAAAATATGGAACGCAAGCAACGTTTCCTGAATAACTTCGCTCTGGTACGTCAGAAACTGAAAGATTTGGAAGAGAAAGATCGTATCCGGAATTTTCAGCCCCCGGTGAGTGGTGAAGAAATTATGGAAATCTTCGGACTCACTCCCTGCAAGGAGGTAGGATCGTTAAAAAGTGCTATAAAAGATGCAATTTTAGATGGTGTAATTCCGAATGAATATGAAGCGGCTCGTGCATATTTATTCCAAAAAGCGAAAAAGATGGGGCTTGTTCCTGTAAAGTAAAGTAGGACATTTTGTAGAGGTCCGGTTGCATTTTATTTAAATGTAACCGGATTTTTTATGAATGTGATTAATATGTAATTTGCTGTGTTGTAACGGAAAACCGTGATATTTATCTTCTGAAACTTCTTCTTTTGTCTTTTTCCTTTTCTCCTTCCTCCCATTTCTTCCTGAAATGACACTTTTATTGAAAAAAAATGCTGTTTATGTAATGTCGATTCAATAATTAATATTTATTTTGCAAAACACATTTAAACATAAACTAAATCATTTTAAGTATATGGGTATGATAAAAAGGGGATTTTGCTCCCGTGGGAGTGTCGTTTTATTTTTTGCTTCCGCTCTTTTTTGCGGACAAGTAACGGGACAAGTCGTTGAGAAGAGAACTTTTATGTCGCAAAAGCCGATTACGGCATTTGACAATACGACTTTCTGTACCGCTTATCTGTCGGACGGAGTCATGTATACAATGCGTGATATTGCTATTACGGAGTTGAGAAACATCGATCGCATTGCTTTCAATCCGACAGGCAGTTCATTGGCTGTATTGCGTCCCAAGAAGCCGATTGCGATCTTTTCTTTCCGTGAAAGGAACAAAAAACTGTTTGAACTGAAAGACAAAAGGAAGGGATTGAAAGAGAAACCGCTGATGCTGGCCATGTGTTACGGAAGTGACGCGCGCAATTTCATTGCTTCCAATTCTTTGGGGGAGATAATCGTTTATGACACCAAAGCCTATTTGCCACAGGCTTACATTAAATGTAGTGCTCCGGCTACGGCGTTAGCATTGAGTTCCAACAATTATTTCATCGCTTCGGCTGTGGGGAAAAATATTGTTATCTGGAATTTCCAGACAAAAGAACAGCGTACTTCCATTCCGATGCCGGCAACGGTTAAGGAGGTTGCCTTTTCGACCGATGCTTCTTTATTGGCTGCAACTACCGATGACAACCGCCTGACGATCATCGATACGAAGAACTGGGAGAAAGTCGATATTTTCGATAAATTGGGTGGAAAGCTGACTTCTCCTTCTTTCCATCCGGAAGGAAAATATGTGAGTGTGGTTCGTGACAATAAGGATATTGTGATTGTGAACTTGAAAAACAGTGTGGTTGAGCAGGAATTGTCGGAGGCACAGCCGGGCGTAGTGGGTACCCGTTTCTTCAAGAACAATCAGAATAGTGAGGTATTCCTGCTCTCCAACCGTCCTTATAAAATGGTGTTCTGGGATGCCAACGGATTGAATCCTTTCTACGGGAAGATCATGAGTAAGGAAGTAGACGCCAAAATGAACGAATGGGTGAAGATGATGCAGGGGGAATCGATGGAAGATTATGCGATCCGTGTAAACGATGAATCCCGTTTGAAACAACAGCAGATGTTTGCACAGGAAGTGGCTACCGAACTTGCCGGAGACCGTATTGCTATCGATAATCCGTTTATCGGCGACTATGACGCTTCAAGCAATATGCTGAATATTGGATTCAAGCAACTGCCTTCTATCGCTCTGGAAGTGCCTGCCGGGGAAGCGGAAGGTTTCGGGGACGCAAAGAACCTGAAATTCGAAAATGCTGTTTATGTGCTGAATGACAAGGATGAGTTTGAACTTGCTTATGTAGAAGTGAAGAACGAAACTACCAATAAGGTATACATCTATGATAATATCGGGCGTACCAAATTGACCGCATTGGAAGCCGATGCAAACTTCGTTCCGCTCGAAATTATGCAGCAGGCTACCCGTGAGGAGGTTCAATTGAAAGAAATCAAGGAACAGGTAGTGGAAGAGAAAAAACAGGATAAGCTGATTACGGACAATACGCAGATCAATGTGAAAACAGAGGTTGTGCCGGGTGTGGATGCCGATGGAAAGAAGATTCTGAATTACAAGGTCGGCTATCAGTATGAAGTTATCAATAAGGAGTTTTCTGCAAAAGAAGATTTTCCTTCCGGTGGATATAACATTGAGAAGTCGAATGCGGCGATGTCTTTGATGAAGATTATTAAGAATGCTTTTGAAGGCGATTTCTCTAAATACCTTGCCGAAGGGAAACAAGTGAAGGTGATTATTACCGGTTCAGCCGATGCCAGTCCGATTCGCGGGCGCATTGCCTATGACGGGCGTTATGGTGAATTTACCGACGAACCTTATTACAAGGACGGGAATCTGGACAATATAACGGTTACCAAATCATCGGGTATTACCCAGAATGAACAGTTGGCGTTGCTGCGTGCCGCCGGAGTACACAGCTATATCGAAAAGAATGTAACGACACTGAATAATACAAAGAATGACTACGAATATCATGTGGAAGTGGCCAAAGAACGTGGTGGGGAATTCCGCAAGATCAATGTAGAATTCGTGATTATGGACGCATTCCAACAATAAACAAACAATGAAAAGACTTATTTTACTGACAATCATTCTCACTGCGGGGGCGGTAACAGGCAGGATAGCGGCACAGGATGCCGCTTCTGTTTCCAAACGGGCCAACCAGCAGTATGTGCTTTTTGAAAGCGAGCGCGATAAAGGAACGAACATAACTGCCATGTACGATTATCTGCTGGAGAGTTATGTCAACTTCATAAAAATAGTGGAGGCACCGGATAACGGTCAGTATCTGGAAGGGGCGAAGAATCGTTTGCGCTCCTTGTATCCTTACCTGTTGAATGGTGCAGTGTATTACTCGGAGCAGAAACAACCGGCAAAGGCGTTGGACTTTGCATCGGCTTATATCGATATGCCCCAGTTGGCGATATTCCGTAGTGAGCTGTTGCCTAAGGACAACCGTTATGCTTCGGTGGTATATTATGCGGCCGTTTCGGCTTACAACCTGCAAAAGAACGAGCTGGCCTTGAAGTATTTCCAAGAATACCTGAATACCGGTACGGAAGCGCAGGAAAAAGATTGCTACGTGTATATGAATATGATTTACCAGTCGCAGAAGAAGTATGCCGATCAGGAACGTATTTTGTTGAAAGCCAATGAAAAATATCCTGTGTCATTGGATTTTCTTTATAATCTGGTGAATGTGTACATTGCCACCAACGATATGGAAAAGTTACTGGGAGCCATCGATAGGATTCTCGCCGTGGATCCTAATAATGATAAGGTGTTGCCTATCAAAGCGCGTATTCTCGAACGGCAGGGAAAGAACATAGAGGCACTCGATATTTATAAACGTCTCTATGCGCTTTATCCCAATAATTTTGAATTGATGACGGGAGTGGCCCGTGCCAATTTCAATTGTGCGACGGAAATCGTGAACAACGGTGCCACGATTGCCAACGATACGGAATATGCATTGATCCGCCAGCGTGCATCGGGGTATCTTTTGGATGCAAAAGACTTGTTCCTGAAGATTCTGGAGAAAGAGCCTTCTTCCAAAATGTATATGCAGGGGCTTGCCGGCGTATATCAGTATATGGATATGAAAGCCGAGTATGAAGTATTGAATAAGATTATCGAGGACGGTGCTTCTTACACTTTATTTCCGGATCGGTTGCTTGCATACAATGAGTCTCTGAAGAAGACGGAAAATGTAGCGCAGGAGCAGTCGTCTGTTCCGGTTCCGGTAGATCCGGCTATGCTGGTGATACGTGTGGATAGCTTTATAGATGGCAATAACAATAAGGTGATCGATGCCGGTGAGAGTTTCGCCGTGCAGTTTACCGTTGAAAACCAGGGAAAGGGCGATGCTTATAATATCCGTCTCCGTTTGTCCGAACAGCAGGGATATGACCGGTATTTCGATGGCCCGCGAGAATTGGATGGAGGGAATATTCCTGCCGGAACTTCCAAAGAGTATACTTTTCGATATATCGTGAAGCAGGAAATGCCTACTGCATTGGCCCGAATCAATATCTATGCTTTTGAAGCCAATGGGTTCGATGCCGATCCGTCCGAACTGATTGTGAACACGATGGAGTATTCGATGCCGCGTTTGCGGATTGCCGATCATCAGTTCTTTGCATCCGAAGGTTCTTCCATCACTATCGGTAAGAATGGAAAACTGACTGTTGCCGTACAGAATTTCGGAACGAAAACGGCACACAATGTAAAACTGAATTTTACTTTACCGAAGAATGTTTATACGACCGACAGCCCCGAAATGACAATCGACAGCATTGCACCGGGAGATGTGGCTACGTTGGATTACGGCTTTCTTGTGAACAAACGCTTTGACGGAGACTCCATAGCCGTGGTACTGGCAGTTACGGAATCTACCCGTTCTTCTGCCATCAACGAGGCTTATAAGGTGAAAGTGGGTGAATACCTCACTGCGGCAAGTACCATGAATCTGAGCGGAAACGTTGTTGCCCGCAGGGCGGTTGCCAAAGATTTCTCGTTGACTTTCAAGAGTGAGTTGATGGAAGATATTCCGGTAGGGGCCGTCAATCGTCACCGGTATGCACTGATTATCGGTAATGAGGATTATAGCATGACCGGTGCCAATGCAGAAATCAATGTGCCTTATGCTGTGAATGATGCGATGGTGTTCCGTGAATATTGTGTACGTACGTTCGGGGTACCCGACAATCAGATAAAGGTAGTACCTAATGCCACGGCGGGTATGATGCACGAACAGCTCGATTGGTTAGTGAATATGGCAAGTACCGATCCGGAAGCGGAGTTGATATTCTATTATTCCGGTCATGGTAATAATGACGAAGCCACGAAAGAGCCTTATCTGTTGCCGGTGGATATTACCGGTAAGAATATCCGTCTGGGAATTTCACTGACCGAATTGTATAGGGAACTGGCTACTTATCCGGTGAAAGGGGCTTATGTTTTTCTGGATGCCTGTTTCAGTGGCGGCTATAAGAGTGCTGCCCCTTTACTTGCCCAGAAAGGAGTGCGTGTAGTACCGAAGGTCGGATTGCCACAGGGGAAAACGTTGAGTTTCTCTTCAAGTAGCGGCGACCAGACATCCAGCGTTTATCACGATAAGAAGCAGGGGTATTACACCTACTTCCTGATTAAGACCATTAAAGATGCGCGGGGAGATCTCTCAATGAAAGATTTGTTTGAGAGAACGAGCGCAGCCGTGAAAAAGGCAACCGCTATGATCGGTAAAATGCAAGAACCGCAATGCATGGTTTCGCCTACCTGGTTTGGCTGGGAAAGTTTAAGATTGGAAACCCCGGTAGAACCGGCTCCTGTTGCTCCTCAGGGCGAGTAGGGACTGAATAAGGAGTATAAATCCGGATAAATACGGTGCGGTAGGATTATATGCTTAAGTAAGAAAGGCTGCGAATGATGGAGTACATCGGTCGTAGCCTTTCTTTATGTGGTAATTTCCAAGATACGGTAGCTCACAGGCTTATTATATCGGATACTTATTTCAATTCGATAATCTCTTCGTTACAGATGGTTAGTTTTTCTACTCCTTCGCTGGTTACCACCCATGAGTTTTCGATTCCTACAGGGCCTATGCCCGGTAATACGATTTTCGGTTCGAGCGCAAATACCATGCCCGGTTCCAATTCCTGCTTCATGCGTGGTGCCAGCACCGGCATTTCATTTATTTCCAACCCGATGCCATGACCGATAAAGCGTGCCTGTTGGCTGATTCCCATGAAATATTCTGCAAATCCCGCTTTTGTAACCATGTCGATAGCCGTATTGTATAAATCTTCGCATACGGTTCCCGGTTTGGCTAACGAAGCGACCTCGTTTTGTATATCCAGACAAACCTGATGTGCTGTGTAAGCTTTTTCATTGAGTTTGCCAATGGAGAAGACACGGCTCATATCGCCCATGTATCCGTTGAAATTCCCTCCTAAATCTACCATTACGCTTTGTCCTTCTTTTAAAAGAGTGTTGTTGACACCGCCGGGTAGAGCAGGATCGAGCCCCTCGCCACCTAAGGCAAAGTCGTATGGAGAGGGAGTGGCGGCATTATCACCGGTCAATACGCTTCCCATGAAAATTTCCATACTCTGGCCGAACACCCGGAAGATACCCAAAGAGCCTTCAAGGCGCATCAAGCGTTCAATTTCGATGGATAGTTCACGGTCGGTCATTCCCGGACGATAAACAGAGGGAATCCGGTCGTATGCTTTGGCGTGTGCAATGCCCGAACGGCGAAACATTTCGATTTCAATGGCTGTCTTGGTGCTGCGTGCCTGACGGATAACCGGGGTTCCATTGACAACTTCTGCATCAGGGAATAAAGCTGCCAGCCGTATGTATTCCGTGTAAGGCAGTTCGTCACCTTCCAACATCAGTTTGGTAGGCATAGGTAATTTTTCTTCCTCCAGAATACCCGGAATCTGTTCCGGTTTACGGACAGAGAAAATATGTTCTCCCGAAATGGTATTCGGGCGCTTTATAAACAGACGGGCGGGAGCGTTAAGCGGCAGGTATAGATATCCGCTGACAACGCGGCCATACGTATAGAGCAGATTTACATTGCAAGTGATCAGTGCGGCATCGATGCCTTGTTGGGCCATAAGCCAGCGAATTTTATCGCGGCGTAATTTTAATTCCGGTTGTAACATTTCAATATTATGTTTTTTGATTTCATGATGCAAAGTTAGGTTATTTTAGTTGAAAATGAAACCTTCGGAAAAAAAAGTACGCTACCTACGTCCTGTCACAGGAGGTAAGCAGCGTAAACCACAAATACAAATACAACTAAACAAAGTTTTTACTATCCGATCAGATGATTCCTTGCCCCATCATTGCGTGGGCCACTTTCATGAATCCTGCAATGTTGGCACCTTTCATATAATTGATATAACCGTTATTTTCAGTACCATATTTTACGCATTGGGTATGGATGTCACTCATGATCTGATGGAGATGTTTGTCCACTTCTTCGGCACTCCAGGAGATATGCATTGCGTTTTGGGTCATTTCCAGACCGGAAGTCGCTACACCGCCTGCATTGACAGCTTTACCCGGGCCATACATGATTTTTGCAGCAAGGAAGGTGTCGATTGCTTCGGGACGGCATCCCATGTTCGATACTTCACCTACGCACATAACTCCGTTGGCAACCAGTTGTTTGGCATCCTCTTCGTTTACTTCGTTCTGAGTAGCGCAAGGCATGGCGATATCCACTTTCTGTTCCCAGGGTTTCTTGCCTGCATAGAATGTGGCATTCGGATATTGTTCTGCATAAGGTGCTACGATATCATTGCCACTGGCACGAAGTTCGAGCATATAATCGATCTTTTCGCCGGAGATGCCATCCGGATCATAAATGTAGCCGTCGGGACCGGAGATGGTAACTACTTTCGCTCCCAATTCCGTTGCTTTTGTTGCCGCTCCCCATGCTACGTTACCAAAACCTGAGATAGCCACTGTCTTGCCTTCGAAACTCGTTCCTTTATCTTTCAACATCTGCTGAACAAAATAGCAGGCGCCAAAACCGGTAGCTTCCGGACGAATGAGCGAACCTCCGAATTCCATGCCTTTACCGGTAAAGGTTCCGGTGTGTTCGCGTGTCAGCTTCTTGTACATACCGAACATATAGCCCACTTCACGGCCTCCTACGCCTATGTCACCGGCAGGTACATCCATGTCCGGCCCTATATGACGCCATAGTTCAAGCATGAAGGCCTGGCAGAAGCGCATAATTTCCGCATCGCTTTTACCACGTGGAGAGAAATCGGAACCACCTTTACCGCCGCCCATCGGAAGGGTAGTCAGTGCATTCTTGAAAGTCTGTTCGAAACCTAAAAATTTCAGAATAGACAGGGTTACTGAAGCATGGAAACGGATACCGCCTTTGTACGGGCCGATCGCATTATTGAATTGTACGCGATAACCTAAATTGGTTTGTACTTCACCTTTGTCGTCTACCCACGTCACGCGGAATGTAAAGATGCGATCCGGTTCTACAAGCCTTTCGATTATTTTGGCTTTTTCAAATTCTGGATGTTGATTGTATATATCTTCAATAGAGAGAAGTACTTCTTTGACTGCCTGGAGGTACTCAGATTCACCGGGATGCTTTGCCTCAAGAGAGGACATAATTTTCTGAATATTCATAATACTATGTTTTAAAAGGTTGATTCTGATAAAATGTCAACTGGTGACACTGCAAATATAGGAAAACTTTTCAATATATGTATATTTTATGAATATATTTTCGCTAAATAATGATAAAATGATAGTTAGGGGGTGGGCAGATCAAAGGGATTATGATTAGACAAGAGGAAGGGATTTACGATTAGACGATTTACTATTTACGATTGAAATTACACAAACTCCCATATATCCTTATATTATTACGGAATATAGTAGTTGCTTCAATCGTAAATTGTAAATCGTCTAATCGTAAATCCCTTAGGATCGTCTAATCGTAAATCCCTTCCTCTTGTTCTTTTTTTAGAATGTGGGTTTCATTTTTAGGTTGTACATGATAAACCCATAGATATCGGCTTGTTCCTCCAATACTTTGGCCATCGGTTTACCTGCCCCGTGTCCGGCTTTACTGTCGATACGGATAATCGTCGGATTGGTGCCGTCATTGCATTCCTGCAAGGTGGCGGCAAATTTGAATGAATGCGCAGGAACCACACGATCGTCATGGTCGGCTGTTGTAACCATGGTTGCCGGATATTTAGTGCCGGGTTTCAGGTTGTGCAACGGGGAGTAGCCTTTCAAGTATTCGAACATTTCCTGGCTGTCTTCACTTGTGCCGTAGTCGCTTGCCCAGTTCCAGCCGATTGTGAATTTATGATAACGAAGCATATCCATTACTCCTACCTGCGGGATGGCTACTTTGAACAGGTCGGGACGCTGAGTCATGCACGCACCTACCAGCAGACCGCCGTTCGAACCGCCTACGATGGCAATTTTATCCGGATTGGTGTATTTGTTATTGATAAGATATTCGGCTGCTGATATAAAGTCATTGAATACATTCTGCTTTTGCATTTTGGTACCGGCTATGTGCCATTCCTCGCCGTATTCGCTACCGCCACGCAGATTGACCTGTGCATAGATACCTCCGTTTTCCAGGAACGGGATGCGGGAAGTTGTAAATCCGGGATTGAGACTGATGCCGAAACCGCCATAGCCATAAAGGAATACCGGATTGTTTCCATTTCTTTCCAGGTCTTTCTTATAAGTAAGGAACATCGGAATCATGATACCGTCTTTACTGGGGAAGAATGCTTGTTCCGTTACAAAGTCATCGGAGTTGAATTCTACTTTCGGAGCGCGGTAGAGCTCGTAAGAATTCTTATCCATGTCATATTTATAAATAGTGCCCGGAGTAGTGAAAGAGGTGAATACAAAGAAACATTCTTTGTCGTCTTTCGTGCCGCTAAAACCGACGGAACCTAATGACGGAAGCTTGATTTCGTGCATGTGTTCTCCTTTTTGGCTGTAAACATAAGCATGATTGGAGGCATCCTTGTCATAAGTCAGGAATAGTTTTCCTCCGATGACTTCTGCGCTCGACAGAACAGATTCCATCTCAGGTATGAGTTCTTTCCAGTTTTCAAGTTTCGGATTATTGATATCGGCTACCATAATCCGGTTTTTGGGTGCGCCGTAATTGGTGAATATATAGACATTATTATCGATAACTTCAATCGGAGAATATTGATAATCAAAGTCTGTAGTCAACTGTATAAAAGGAGCATTGGCTTTCTTCAAGTCCTTTATGAACAGATTGTTACCTCTTCCCGCACCGGATTCATATACAAAGAGAATCCGTTCGTCTTCGCTTGTGCCGGTATAATAGAAACGTTTCGGATATGCCGGATTCTGATAAATCAACTTATCCTCTGTCTGGGGAGTACCTATCTTATGATAATATACCTTATGGTTTTCGTTTACGTTAGAGAATTCTTTGCCTTTTACCGGGGCATCATAGGCGCTATAGTAGAAACCGTCTCCCTGCCAGGCTGCTCCTGTAAACTTTGCCCATTCGATGTGGTCGTCGAGCAACTGGCCGGTAGCGGTATCCAGCACGTATATTTCCGTCCAGTCCGACCCACTGCGTGAAATGGTGTAAGCAGCATATTTTCCATCATGGGAGAAAGAAAGGCCTGTCAATGCTACCGTGCCATCGTCCGATAATTTATTCGGGTCGAGGAATACACGCGGTTCTCCTTCGAGTGAATCCTGCACGTAGAGCACGCTTTGGTTCTGGAGACCGTCATTTTTGTAAAAGTAATACTTACCGTGTTTTTTGAATGGCGCACCTATTTTTTCATAATTAGCGAGGTTGGTCAACCGCTCCAATAACTGTTTTCTGAAAGGAATCTGAGCCAGATATTCGTTGGTTACCTTGTTTTCTGCCTCTACCCAGGCGGCCGTAGCTGCACTCGTATCATTTTCCAGCCAACGATAAGGATCGGCTACTTCCGTTCCGAAATATACGTCTACGGTGTCTACTTTCTCCGCTTTGGGGTAAGTTAACTTCTTTTGTTGAGGTGTACATGACATAACCATGATTCCACTAAGTAATAGGATTGTTTTTTTCATTGTTAATAAGTTGTTTGTATTGACTTAAAATACAAATATAGAGAGAAGTAATGAAATTACCGCCTTTGTTATCTAAAAATTCATTTCTCTTCTCTCTTCATTTGCATTTCACGATAAAAGAAGCGAACTTTGTCTGTCGATTTTTAACCACAGGAAAACCCATGCTCAGTAAATACAAATTAAACCAGCTTTATTTCAAAGATACGCAGTTTGCCAATCTGATGACGCGGCGTATATTCAATGTTTTGTTGATTGCTAATCCATACGATGCATTTATGCTTGAGGATGACGGGCGCATCGATGAAAAGATCTTCAATGAATATACCTCTCTTTCCCTTCGTTATCCCCCTCGCTTTTCGCAGGTTTCTACAGAAGAAGAGGCATTGGCGCTGCTTGAGAACATGACGTTCGATCTCGTTATCTGTATGCCGAGCACGGGCGATAATGACAGTTTTGACATCGGGCGGCATATCAAGAGCTTGTACGAGCATATTCCTATCGTGATTCTTACCCCGTTCAGCCATGGCATTACGGCGCGTATTGCCGATGAGGATCTGAGTGCGTTCGACTATGTGTTCTGCTGGCTGGGCAATACGGATTTGCTGGTGTCCATCATCAAGTTGATAGAAGATAAAATGAATCTGGAGCATGATGTGGCGGAAGTGGGAGTGCAGTTGATCCTGTTGGTTGAAGACGGCATCCGTTTTTACTCTTCTGTGCTTCCCAATCTGTATAAATTCGTTTTGAAGCAAAGCCAGGAGTTTTCTACGGAGGCTTTGAATGCCCACCAACGGACGTTGCGTATGCGTGGGCGTCCTAAAATAGTGCTGGCGCGTACCTATGACGAGGCTATCACGATATATGAGAAATATAAGAATAATATACTGGGAGTAATCACCGATGTTCGTTTTCCTCGTGTGGAGCGTGGTGAGAAAGACGGGCTGGCCGGTATTAAACTTTGTGCTGCTATCCGGAGGGAAGACCCGTTTGTGCCTCTTATTATCCAGTCGTCCGAGTCGGAAAATGCTTTGTATGCGGCGAAGTATGGTGCCAGCTTTATCGATAAGAACTCCAAAAAGATGGACGTGGATTTGCGTCGCATTGTATCCGATAATTTCGGCTTCGGTGATTTTGTTTTCCGTAATCCGGAAACAGGGGAGGAGATTGCCCGTGTGCGGAATCTGAAAGAGTTACAGAATATTCTGTTTGCCGTGCCTGCCGAATCGTTTTTGTATCATATTTCCCGCAATCATGTATCCCGTTGGCTGTATTCGCGTGCCATGTTCCCGGTTGCCGAATTTCTTAAACCGATCACCTGGAACAGTCTTCAGGATGTGGACGCTCACCGGCGGATTATCTTTGAAGCCATTGTGAAATACCGCAAGATGAAGAATCAGGGAGTGGTTGCCGTTTTCAAGCGCGATCGTTTTGACCGTTATTCCAATTTTGCCCGTATCGGTGATGGCTCTTTGGGTGGAAAAGGCCGTGGTCTGGCTTTCATTGACAATATGGTGAAGCGGCATCCGGAATTCGAGGAGTTTGAGAATGCCCGTGTTGCCATTCCGAAGACAGTGGTGCTCTGTACCGATGTCTTTGATGAGTTTATGGATAGCAACAATCTGTATCAGGTGGCTCTTTCGGATGCCGATGATGATGTCATTCTTCGCTATTTTCTGAAAGCGAAGCTGCCCGACCGTCTGGTAGAGGATTTCTTCACGTTCTTCGATGTGGTGAAGTCGCCCATTGCCATTCGTTCGTCTTCGCTCCTTGAAGATTCTCACTACCAGCCGTTTGCCGGTATTTATAATACTTATATGATTCCTTATCTGGATGATAAATATGAGATGCTCCGGATGCTTTCCGATGCAATCAAAGGAGTATATGCTTCAGTTTATTTCAAGGATAGCAAGGCATATATGCAGGCAACGTCCAATGTGATCGATCAGGAAAAGATGGCCGTTATTCTGCAAGAAGTAGTCGGCAATCAATATGGTGACCGTTATTATCCGTCCATGTCGGGTGTAGCCCGTTCGCTTAATTACTACCCTCTCGGAGACGAAAAGGCGGAAGAGGGTACGGTGAATCTGGCTCTCGGTCTCGGAAAGTATATTGTGGACGGAGGAATGACGCTTCGTTTCTCTCCCTATCATCCCAATCAGGTGTTGCAGACCAGTGAGATGGAGATTGCCCTGAAAGAGACACAGACCCGCTTCTATGCGTTGGATTTAAAGAATGCCGGTGAAGATTTTTCCATTGACGACGGATTTAATCTGCTGAAACTTCACGTCAAAGAGGCGGAAAAAGACGGTTCGTTGCGTTATCTTGCTTCTACTTATGATCCTTATGACCAGATCATCCGGGACGGACTTTATCCGGGTGGGCGTAAGGTGATTACTTTTGCCAATATCTTGCAACACGACGTGTTCCCATTGGCGCGTATCCTGCAATTGGTTCTGAAGTATGGCGAACGTGAGATGCGCCGTCCTGTGGAGATTGAATTTGCAGCGACCATGAGCCGTGAGCAGGATAAGACCGGTACTTTTTATCTTTTACAGATACGCCCGATCGTCGATACGAAGGAGATGCTGGATGAGGATCTCACAGCCATTCCGGACGAAGATGTCATTCTGCGTTCCAACAATTCTTTGGGACATGGCATTATGAATGAGGTGTATGATATTGTTTATGTCAAAACCGATGGGTACAGTGCTTCTAATAACCAGACCATTGCTTGGGAAATAGAAAAAATGAATCAGCAGTTCCTTAATGAAGGAAAGAATTATGTGCTGGTTGGTCCCGGAAGGTGGGGAAGCAGTGATACTTGGTTGGGTATTCCTGTCAAGTGGCCGCATATCTCAGCAGCTCGTGTTATCGTTGAGGCCGGATTGACCAATTACCGGGTAGATCCGAGTCAAGGTACTCATTTCTTCCAGAATCTGACTTCGTTTGGAGTGGGATATTTTACCATCAATGCTTTTATGAATGATGGAGTTTATAATCAGGACTTCCTGAACGCACAGCCGGCCGTTGAAGAAACAAAGTTCTTGCGGCATGTGCGTTTTGAAAAGCCGATAGTGGTAAAAATGGATGGTAAGAAGAAACAAGGAGTGGTGATGATGCCGGAAATGTGAATTACTCCGTTAACCAACGGTTGAGGTTACGTTTCTCGGCACTGAACTCTACTCCTATCTTTATGAGTTTACGTCCGTCTGCCTGATAAGGAATCAAGTATCCTTTATCGTCTATTTGCTGTAAGGCTTCTTCGGCTGTACCATTAAGTTTGAACTCAAAAACATAGATGTATTGGAGGGTCCTCACTACAGCATCCGCCCGCCCGCGACTGCTGCGTACTTCGACATCTGTGAACTGCCCCATGAGTTTGAAGACGAGATAGAATACTACCTGATAATGGCGTTCGGTCTTCGTGTTAAGCTCATAAGGGAAGTCTGCAAAAAAGGCTTCCATGCGGTTTAGAAAAGCTTCGACGTCGCCTGTTTCCAACTCATGGACAAACTTGCCTATGTAAAAAGCCGTGTCCCTCTCGGAGACAGGTGTATAAAAAGGAGCGGCAAAATTGAGAAAGCCGTATTCCACCTCTTCGTTCGGAAATCCGAGCGTGTATATGCGGAAGCGTTCATCAAATTTCTTGATAGTCAGGTAACCGCTTTGATAAACCATGGGGATGGGATTGTGTATATCCGCCCGATCGTCACTGAGCGATGCGGCAGAGACTTCGATACCATCGAGTTCCCGTAGGTCGTAGTCTGTTTTCTTCAACATTTCCACCAGGAAAGTGGGCGTACCACTGGCAAACCAATAACTGCCGAAGCTGAGTTTGGAAAGGGCGCTGAGCACACTGAACGGGTTGTACATCGGAGTGAATTCTTCATCGTGGGTGAAGCGGTATCCGTCGTACATCTGCGTCATTTTCTCCATAACTCCGGGATGGTCTGTCTTATTCTTTTCTGTCATTTGCAGAAGTTCGGGAGCAAAGGTCGCTTCTATTTCCGAGCGGGTCATCCCGCAAAGGGTATTGTAGGCAGAGTCAAAACTGATGTCATTCAACTGGTTAAGGTTGCTGAAGATTCCCATTTGAGCAAACTTAGTTACCCCGGTGATAAAAACAAATTGTAGCCAGGGATCGGCACTTTTCAACACAGAGTAGAAAGCTGTGAGCGTTTCACGGAAGTCGGCTTGTAACGCTTCGTCGTGAAAGGAGCGTAGCAGGGGTTTGTCATATTCGTCGATGAGCACTACCACGCGGCGTCCTGTCTGTTCATAGGCGTTGCGGATAACATTCATAAAACGAATGGAATAACTGGGATTGGCACTGGTAATGCCATAGCGGGCTTCCCAATGTTTTAATTGGCTAACGAGTAAGTTCTCCAACTTTTCGCGGCTATCATACTTCTCGGCATTGAGGTCGAGATGCAGTACCGGATACTTGAACCAATCTTGTTCCAATTGTTCAATAGCAAGCCCTTTGAAAAGTTCTTTTTTCCCCTCGAAATAAGCTTCGAAAGTAGAGAGCAGCAGGCTTTTACCGAAACGACGCGGACGGCTTAGAAAACAGGGATTTCCTGCTTTTATCAATCGATAGGCTAACGCAGTTTTATCTACATAAAGAAATCCTTCACTGCGTAATTTCTCAAAGCTCTGTATTCCTATCGGGAGTTTTCGGAGCGGACTGTAGGGAATGATGGTTGTACTCATACTGCTCATTTGATTTTGTCAAATGCAAATATACGAAAAAAAGACAGATACAACGAAGGATAGCTTTGATGAAAATAAATTTCGGACTTGTTGGAGGAGGCTTCATCCGTTAGATAAGATACGGATATCTTTCTGAGCATTTTATTGCATTATTCACATGAAATTTCCCCCCCCCTCATCTCCTTCACCTTTCTTGCTTAATCGCCTTATTCATCGGAAATAGAGGGTGAAGGCCCGCTCCAGTTCTCCCGTCCTCATACAAATGTCTCTTAAGCACCGGGCATACAGTTCGTAAGCAATATGCATACGGATGTTGAGCACCAAGCATACGGATGACGGGCACGGTACTTGGCAATACAGGGTGGGTCTTCACCCTGTATTGCCGATGAATAAGGCGATTAAGCAAAAAAGGTGAAGGGAGTGAAGGGGTAAAAATATGCGGAATAGGCAGTCTGAAGAATAAAAAAACGTTTACTGGAGAAAAAGATGCTACATCTTTTTTTTAACATCAAGAGCTTTTTTAAAAACCTGTACATCTTTCTATTGTAGTCTGCTACGTCTTTTTTTGAAAGATGCTATATTTTTCAAAAAAGATGCTACGTCTTTTCATGGGCAGGTGAAATAAAGAAAAGCCGTCTCCAATTTCGGAAACAGCTTTTCTGTTATAAATGACTATAGCTTTTGAAAAACGGGCTTGCTGATTATAATATACCCTGAGCCATCATAGCTTTGGCTACTTTCATAAATCCGGCAACGTTGGCGCCTTTCACATAGTTCACATAGCCGTCGGCTTCAGTACCATATTGTACGCAGGCTTCGTGGATGTTCTTCATGATGCTCTTCAATTTTTCGTCTACCTCTTCAGAGCTCCAACTCAGTTTGATAGAGTTCTGGGTCATTTCCAGACCGGATACGGATACACCACCGGCATTGGCTGCTTTACCCGGAGCATACAGGATTTTTGCATCTTGGAATACTTTGATGGCTTCCGGAGTAGAAGGCATGTTTGCACCTTCGGATACGGCCATTACACCATTGGCAACCAATTTGCGGGCATCGTCACCATTGATTTCGTTCTGAGTGGCAGAAGGCAAAGCGATGTCACCTTTTTCACCCCAAGGACGGGCTCCTTCTACATATTTACAACCGTAAGTTTCTGCATATTCGCGGATACGGCCACGGTAGAGGTTTTTCAATTCCATGATGTAGTCCAGTTTTGCGCGGTCGATACCGTCCGGATCATAGATGTAACCGTCTGAATCGGACATGGTAACTACTTTACCACCCAACTCCAGTACTTTTTCTGCTGTATATTGAGCCACATTACCGGAACCGGAAATCAGACAAACTTTACCTTTCAAGTCAGCACCTTTTCTCTTCAGCATTTCCATCAAGAAGTAGATGTTACCGTAACCGGTAGCTTCCGGACGAATCAGTGAACCACCGAATTCACGGCCTTTTCCTGTGAATGTTCCTGTAAATTCGTGAGTCAGTTTTTTGTACATACCGAACATGAAACCTACTTCACGGCCACCTACACCGATATCGCCTGCCGGTACGTCGGTCTCAGGACCGATATGGCGCCACAACTCTAACATGAATGCCTGTACGAAACGCATTACCTCTGCGTTTGACTTGCCACGTGGAGAAAAGTCGGAACCGCCTTTGCCACCACCCATCGGCAGTGTAGTCAGTGAATTCTTGAATGTTTGCTCAAAGGCAAGGAATTTAAGGATACTGAGGTTTACAGAAGCATGGAAACGGATACCGCCTTTGTACGGGCCGATAGCGTTGTTGTGCTGAACGCGGTAACCCATGTTAGTCTGTACGTTACCTTTGTCGTCTACCCAAGTTACACGGAACTGATATACTCTGTCTGGAATGCAAAGACGTTCTATCAGATTGGCTTTGTCGAATTCAGGGTGTTTGTTGTATTCTTCTTCAATGGTAGAAAGTACTTCCTCTACTGCCTGATGATACTCCGGTTCATTGGGGAACCTTCTCTTTAAATCTTCTAATACCTTAGCTGCATTCATAATTGTTTTCTTTTATAAGTTGAGTTTATAAGTTTGCGAATATTGTTCTCTCTTGCGGTTGCAAAAGTAAATATAAAAAATGAACTTGCAAACATTTTATAAAGAAAAACGGGATAAAATATCAAAAATGATATTTTATCCCGCAAAAATAGAATAAAAAGATATTATTTATTCTTTTTAAGTGATTTGTAAACGGGAATGAATACTAATGCTGCCGAAATGATAAGCATTACTATTGTTGGGCCGTCAATACGTTCGGCATATACCAATACTATATAGCAAAGTGCCACCCAAAGCAGGATGATGCAAACTATTTGTGATCTGGATAGCGGACGTTTCATTTACCTGCTTTTTTCTTGTCTACAATCGCGTCGATAACAGCTACTGCCGTAATGTTTACGATGTCGCGCACGGAGCTTTCGATGTCGGTAAAGTGAATCGGTTTGTTCAGTCCCATCTGTATCGGGCCGATGAATTCCGTATCCGGATCCATCGCCTGCAATAACTGATATCCTGCATTGGCAGAACTCAGGTTCGGGAATACCAACGTATTGACATCTTTGCCGTAGAGACGTGTAAACGGATATTTAGAGTCACGAAGTGTACGGTTCATGGCAAAGTTCACCTGCATTTCACCGTCAATGGCCAATTCCGGATATTCTTTCTGCATGTATGCCACTGCTTCATGTACTTTAAGCGGGCTACCTGCCTGATCGGAACCGAAATTGGAGTAACTCAACATGGCAATCGCTGGTGTATGGTTGAAGAACCGGACAGTCTGGTCTGCTAATTTGGCTATATCTATTAAAGTGGAAGCATCCGGATGCCGGTTGATCAAAGTATCTGCCAGGAAGTAAGTTCCTTTTTTGGAATTCAGGATGTGCATGGTCCCGAAATGATTGTATTCCGGGCGGATGCCGATCACCTCTTTGGCTACTTTGATGGTATTGCTGTATTTGGTATACAATCCGGTGATGAATGCGTCGGCATCTCCGGTTTCCACCATCATCATACCGAAGTAGTTACGTTCGAACATTTTGTCATTGGCTTCATCGTAGGTGGCTCCTTCGCGGGCACGTTTCTGTGAAAGGATCTGTGCGTAACGTTCGCGGCGTTCTGCTTCGCGGTCATGGCGCAGATTGACGATTTCGATACCTTCCAGACTCAGGTCGAGTTCTTTTGCCAGTTTCTCGATACGTTCTTCGTTACCTAATATAATAGGATGGCAGATACCCTCCGCTTTTGCTTCTACGGCAGCTTTCAGCATGTTCGGGTGACCGCCTTCGGCAAATACGACACGTTGCGGGTGGCGGCGTGCCGTGTCATAGAGTTGGCGGGTAAGCTGGGATTCTTGTCCCATGAGTTCGCGGAGATGTGTTTTGTATCCATCCCAGTCTTCGATATTCTTACGGGCTACGCCGCTTTCCATAGCAGCACGGGCTACGGCGATGGAAACTTCCGTTATCAGACGTGGATCTACCGGTTTCGGTATGAAGTATTCCGGGCCGAACGTGAAATTGTTTACATGATAAGCTTCATTTACCACATCGGGTACAGGCTGCTTGGCCAGATTGGCAATTGCGTGTACGGCAGCTATTTTCATCTCTTCGTTGATCGCTTTTGCCTGCGTATCCAGAGCACCACGGAAGATATACGGGAAACCGATTACGTTGTTAATCTGATTCGGATAGTCGGAACGTCCGGTTGCCATCAGCACGTCCGGACGGGCGGACATGGCATCTTCATAAGAGATTTCCGGTGTCGGATTGGCCAGGGCGAATACGATAGGAGAAGGAGCCATACTGCGTACCATGTCTTGCGACAGCACGTTGCCTTTAGACAGGCCTAAGAAAACGTCTGCTCCCTTGATGGCTTCTGCTAAGGTATGGATATCCGTACGGTCGGTGGCGAAATAACGCTTTTGTTCGTTCAGATCGGTACGCGCTTTGCTGATTACGCCTTTACTGTCCAGCATGACAATGTTTTCAAGGCGTGCGCCGAGTGATACGTATAGTTTGGTACACGATACGGCAGAGGCGCCGGCACCGTTTACTACGATTTTTACATCTTCAATTTTTTTACCGGCCACTTGCAAGGCATTTACCAGTCCGGCACTCGAGATGATGGCCGTTCCGTGTTGGTCATCGTGCATTACGGGAATGTCGAGTTCCTCTTTCAGGCGGCGTTCTATTTCGAAACATTCCGGAGCTTTGATATCTTCGAGGTTGATACCTCCGAAAGTCGGTGCAATGGCTTTGACAGCCTCGATAAATTTATCCGGGTCTTTTTCATCGACTTCGATGTCGAATACATCGATACCGGCATAGATTTTAAACAGAAGGCCTTTTCCTTCCATTACCGGTTTGCCGCTCAGTGCACCTATATCTCCCAAACCGAGGACGGCTGTTCCATTGGAGATAACAGCTACCAGATTGCCTTTGGCTGTATATTTATAAGCATCCTGCGGGTTCTTTTCAATTTCAAGACATGGTTCGGCCACACCGGGCGAGTAAGCAAGCGATAAGTCGGTTTGTGTACTGTAGGGTTTGGTTGGAACTACTTCAATTTTACCGGGTTTGCCCTGTGAGTGATAGAGCAAAGCGGCTTCTTTCGTTATTTTTGCCATGATAGTGCGTTTTAATAAAAGTTATCATTTGTCTGCAAATGTAGGAATAAAAGTTAGAAACTGTAGTCTATCTGTCATAAATTCTATTAAACTAATAACATAAAGGCACAAAAAGAAGAACGATACTTCTTCTTTTCGTGCCTTTATTGCATATTTATAACAAAGTTACTGTATGAATGTTTTCGGTCCGAGGATGTCGTACATGTCGCTTACATTCCGGGTACGCAGTATTTCTCCGTTAGGGGCATAAAAAAGCTGATATTTAATGTCTACGTTCGGCTGTCCCACTTTGATGACGATGATCGGCTCCCATTTCGGAAACTCTACGTAAGTTACATCCAGGACTTCCCAGGCAGCATAGTTACTGGCTGCAAAGGCATTATATACAGGAGGGGTAAGGCGGTCCGTACTTATCAGTTCAGTCTGTATCATCACCCATTGCGCCTGTGTGTTGAACCAGACATTTTTCTCAAGGCCGTTCATCATGAAGTCGGCACAGTAATAACCGTCATCCTGCGACCAGGCTATGTTCTTGGCATCGGGATACATCTTTTTGAGTGCGGCCTGTACATTGGCCGGTGAATATCCGGCAAAGGCGGTGGTGGTAACTGCCAGCATGGCCAGCAATATACCGAATTTTAATTTTATCATAGTTAAAACAGTTTGGGTTAAGTGACTTTTGCCGATTAGAACAGCCAACCGTGAGAATTTGTTTTCTATGTTACCGCCGGTTTATGCAACATTATAATGTAGAGGAATGGTAAAGTCTATATTTTGGCTATATAGAAGTCTATATTTTTGCCATATAAAAGTCTATACCTTTACTCTGTAAAAAAGGTATATTTTTATATGCATTGATTATCAATGCATTATTTCGGATTGTTGGATTCTCTGATACTGACTTCATTAACAGGCCGGTTTGTCGTTATGTACCTGCTGTTTTCCGGTAATCTCCCGGTGACATTCCTTCATACCGTTTGAAATAACGTCCTAAATAGGATTGGTCGGGAAAACCCAGACGATCGGCTATTTCCTGCATACTTAATTCGGTGGATTGCAGTAAGACTTTTATTTCAAGGATCACATGTTGATCGATGATCTGCTTGGCCGAGGCACCATTGGTAATACTGCGGCAGATTCCGGTGAGGTACTTGGTGGAGATACAGAGGCGATCGGCATAAAAAGATACCTCACGCTCCGTGAGACAGTTTTCATGAATGAGTGCGATGAACTTTTTGAAAAGTTCGTCCTGGCGGTTGTGACCTTCCATATCGTCGCGGGTAAAGAAACGATGAACTTTATCATACACATCGAGCAGAAAGCTTTGCAGGTGATTGCGGGCTATCTGATAGCGGAAGTTATGGTCTTTATCGGCATAAAGGGAGATAGTGGCTTCCAGTAACCGGTTGATATTAGCTGTAAATTCATCGGGCAGTGTGAAGCAAGGTTTCTCTTTCAGAAAATGAAAAAAAGAGGGTTCGAGACGCAGACAAGCTTCACGAAACATATCACTGTGGGCTGCGAAATAAGAAACACGAAAATCGTTACTTTGTCCGGCAAGACTGATGACTGTGCCGGGGAGAAGAATCATTTGGGTATTTCGTATTATTTCATGTCGTTCAAGATCGATAAGTACCTGTCCCCAACCACTGTGGCAGAAAATAATAATCATACAGTCGAGTTTATACAGCCGACGGTGAAAAACTGCCAGATTGCTTGTGCCGGCTACGAACGGGCGTTCCCTTGAAAGGATGAGAGGGTTTTTATATTCCATAAGTAGTTCTTTATTTCACCTGCAAAAGTAGAGTTTTTTAGGGAATTTACGCTAATTTGTTCCAAAAATGAACAAAACTGTAAACAGTATGAAAAGTTTTCATCCGAAGAAAGCCGTTACCTTTGCCACGATCAAAAAAAGTAGAAAAATGGAGAATAGGAAATATAATTCAAGAAGGTTTGTCCTTGTATTTGCAGCATTGTTGTCGGCATTCGGCCCGTTTATGACCGATTTGTATCTGCCGGCTTTTCCGGAATTGATGGAATATTTCGGTACGACTACTTCCCTGATACAACTCAGTTTGACTTTTGGCGTGATCGGTTTGGCTGCCGGGCAGCTGGTTATCGGTCCGTTGAGTGATAAGTACGGGCGTCGTCGTCCGTTGATTTTATCTTTGACGGTGTTTGTAGTATCCACGCTTATTTGCTTATTATGCCGGGACGTGATTACATTTATCTGTTTCCGTCTTTTGCAGGGTATTGCTGCTGCCGGAGGAGTAGTGATTTCCCGTTCGATAGCTGTCGATCTATATGAAGGAAAAGAATTCACTCGTTTTTTTGCCATGCTGAGTGCTGTGCAGGGGTTGGCACCGATTGTAGCTCCTATTGCCGGTGGATTATTGTTAGGGATAACAGACTGGAGGGGTATTTTTGCAGTACTTCTTTTAATTGGTGTGGCGATCTTGGCGGCTGCTTTCCGTTTTCGCGAGTCGTTGCCCGAAGAACGCAGGCAAACAGGGAGTGTACTGGCCACTTTTGCAAATTTTCGTTCGGTGTTGGGTAATAAGCATTTTGTGTGCTACATGCTGATACAGTCGTTTGCAATGGGAGTATTGTTTGCATATATTTCCTCATCCCCGTTTATTTTTCAGACGGAATACGGGTTAACCCCGGTGATGTACAGCGTTTGTTTTGCTTTCAACGGATTGGCGATTATGACGGGAAATTTGATAGTTCCGAGATTTGGAAGTGAAGAACGGGCATTGGGTATAGGAGCCTGTTGTCTGCTGATAGCTTCGCTTGTATTGGCCGTTTGCCTGATGGGCGGCTGGTCCGTGGTTGCGATAGAAATAGGATTTTTGGTATTGCTTTTTTGTGTGGGCATGGTGCTGCCCACCTCTACCTCGCTGGCATTGGCATTGGAAAGAAAGAATTCGGGGAATGCTTCGGCGATGTTGGGATTCTTTCAATTTACTTTCGCCGGTTTGGTAGCTCCGTTAGTGGGACTGGGCGAGGTTTCGGTTGCTACAAGTTGGGTAATTGTCATAGCCAGTTGTGCAACGTGCGGATTGGTAGGGCTTTTATTAATGGCGACTTCTCATACTTTTTTTCAGAACACATCATATAAATAGTTTTTTTTAATAGTTAGAACATGAAGAATCAGGTAAACAGATTGTTGCAAACGGCATTGGCCGTTTGCTGTTTGGTAGTGGCAAGTTGCCAGCAGGCACCTCCCGCTCAGGTAGAGGCAGAATACGAAGTAATGACCATCGCTCCGGCGGACAGAACGCTGACAAGTGTTTATTCTGCTACCATTCGTGGACGGCAAGACATTGAGATCTATCCGCAGGTATCCGGTTTTCTTACGAAGGTGTGTGTCACCGAAGGAGAACACGTACGTCAGGGGCAGACTCTTTTTATCATTGACCAAGTGGCTTACGAAGCTGCTTTGCAGACAGCCCAAGCCAATGTGAAGGCTGCTGAGGCCTCACTTGCTACGGCACAGTTGACTTATGACAGCAAACAGGAACTTTTCCGCCAGAATGTGGTTTCGGAATTCGATCTTAGTACGGCGCATAATTCATTGCTGACAGCTAAAGCCCAATTGGCGCAGATGAAAGCACAGGAGGTAAGTGCCCGTAACAATTTGTCATATACAGTTGTGAAAAGCCCGTCGAACGGGGTAGTGGGCACGTTGCCTTACCGGGTAGGGGCTTTGGTAAGTGCCAGCCTTCCGGAACCTTTGACTACCGTTTCGGATAATTCCGACATGTACGTGTATTTCTCTATGACGGAAAATCAATTGCTCAATCTTATCCGGCGTTACGGTTCCAAAGAGGAAGCGTTGAAGCAGATGCCCGAAATCGATCTGATGTTGAATGACAATTCGGCTTATTCGCAAAAGGGGAAAATCGAAACGATCAGTGGTGTGATAGACCGTTCGACAGGAACTGTGAGTCTGCGTGCCGTATTCCCCAATAAGGAGGGATTATTGCATAGCGGTGGTGCAGGTAATGTGGTTATCCCTGTTCAGAAAAACGGTGCGGTGGTCATTCCGCAGGCAGCAACATTCGAAATACAGGACAAAGTTTATGTCTATAAAGTGGTAGACGGCAAAGCACAGTCAACTCCTGTACAGGTAACCCGTGTGAACGGTGGTAAAGAATTTATTGTTGATGAGGGGCTTACAGCCGGTGAAGTCATTGTGACCGAAGGAGTGGGATTGCTCCGTGAAGGGACACCGATCAAGGCAAAGAATAATAATAAATAATGCGCTGATTTGCCAATATGCCAATGTGCCAATTAATGAATTAAGAGTGAAAGAATTAATAATGAATCGATGTGATGGCAATGGGATAATGTGGTAATTGGATAATGTGCTAAATAATAATTTAGATAGAACGATTATATGAATTTAAGAACTTTTATTGAGCGGCCGGTACTATCCGCCGTCATCTCCATAACGATTGTCGTTGTCGGCATCATCGGATTGTTCTCCTTGCCCGTAGAACAATATCCGGATATTGCGCCGCCAACTATTATGGTCTCCACCAGCTATTTCGGCGCCAGTGCAGAGACTTTGCAGAAAAGTGTGATTGCTCCGTTGGAAGAGGCCATCAACGGTGTGGAAGACATGACTTATATGACCTCTTCTGCTACGAATGCGGGATCGGTTACCATTACGGTCTATTTTAAACAGGGTACTGATCCCGACATGGCAGCGGTGAATGTGCAGAACCGTGTTTCTAAGGCCACCGGGCAGCTTCCGGCAGAAGTGACTCAGGTGGGTGTTACCACCAGCAAGCGTCAGACGAGTATTCTTCAGATGTTCTCTCTGCATAGCCCGGACGACTCTTACGATGAGGCATTTCTTGCCAACTATATCAGTATTAACCTGAAACCGGAGATTCTCCGTATCAGTGGTGTGGGTGATATGATGATTATGGGTGGTGACTATAGTTTGCGTATCTGGATGAAACCGGATGTGATGGCACAGTATAAACTGATTCCTTCGGATGTCACTGCCGTGTTGGCCGAGCAGAACATCGAATCGGCTACCGGTTCGTTCGGTGAGAATTCGGATGAGACTTATCAGTATACCATGAAGTTCAAAGGGCGTAGGGTTACTCCGGAGGAATTCGGTGAAATCGTAATCCGTTCTACAGACAATGGTGAAGTACTGAAACTGAAAGATATTGCCGAAGTGGAACTGGGACAGGAAAGTTATGCCTACAAGGGTACCACGGACGGACACAATGGTGTGTCCTGTATGGTTTTCCAGACGGCCGGCTCCAATGCGACGGAGGTGAACAACAATATTGATAAATTTTTGGAAGAGGCACGGAAGGATTTGCCGAAAGGGGTAGAGCTGACGCAGCTGATGTCATCCAATGACTTCCTTTATGCATCTATTCATGAAGTGGTTAAGACACTGATCGAGGCCATTATTTTGGTTATTCTGGTGGTATATGTGTTCTTGCAGGATATCCGTTCTACACTTATTCCGTTGGTAGGAATCGTTGTATCGCTTATCGGTACGTTTGCTTTCATGGCATTGGCCGGTTTCAGTATCAACCTGATAACCTTGTTTGCTCTTGTTTTGGTGATCGGTACGGTGGTGGATGACGCCATTGTCGTCGTCGAGGCCGTGCAGGCGCGGTTCGATGTAGGCTACAAATCTTCTTATATGGCCAGTATCGATGCCATGAAGGGAATTAGCAATGCAGTTATCACCTCTTCACTGGTGTTTATGGCGGTATTTATTCCGGTATCGTTTATGAGTGGTACTTCCGGAACTTTCTATACCCAGTTCGGATTGACAATGGCGGTGGCCGTAGGTATCTCGGCTGTGAACGCCCTGACATTGAGCCCGGCACTTTGTGCATTATTGCTCAAACCTTATATTAATGAAGACGGAACACAGAAGAATAACTTTGCCGCCCGTTTCCGTAAGGCGTTCAATGCTGCTTTTAACGTGGTGGTAGAGAAATATAAGAATATTGTATTGTTCTTTATCAAACGCAGATGGCTGACATGGTCATTGCTGGTTTGTTCCATTATTCTGCTGGCATTCCTGATGAATACGACTAAAACCAGTCTTGTGCCCGATGAAGACCAAGGGGTTGTTTTTGTCAATGTAAGTACGGCTGCCGGTAGTTCGTTGAAAACAACCGATGATGTGATTACACGCATCGAAAAGCGTTTGGAAGCAATTCCGCAGGTGAAACATGTACAGAAGGTGGCCGGCTACGGATTATTGTCCGGGCAGGGTAGTTCGTTCGGTATGTTGATCTTGAAACTGAAACCTTGGGACGAACGTCCGGGGAAGGAGGATAACGTACAAGCGGTTATCGAGCAAGTCTATGGAAGTACGATGGATATTAAGGATGCTACCGTATTTGCCATTTCTCCGGGTATGATTCCGGGATACGGTATGGGTAATGCCTTGGAAATGCATGTGCAAGATAAACAGGGAGGTGATGTGACTACTTTCTTCCAGACTACACAGCAATATTTAGGTGCTTTGAACCAGCGTCCGGAGATTGCTATGGCTTACTCCACATTTGATGTGCGCTATCCGCAGTGGATGGTAGAGGTAGATCCTTCCAAGTGTAAACGTGCAGGCATCACTGCCGATCAGGTACTCAGTACTTTATCAGGATATTACGGCGGACAATATGTATCCAACTTCAATCGTTTCTCGAAGGTTTATAAAGTGATGATACAATCCGATCCTAAATATCGTCTGGATGAGGCATCGTTGGACAATACTTTTGTACGCATGTCTAATGGAGAGATGGCACCGCTCAGTCAGTTTGTGACTTTAACCCGTGTGTATGGCGCCGAAACGTTGAGCCGTTTCAATATGTACAATTCTATTGCAGTGAATGCCATGCCGGCCGAGGGATACAGTACGGGTGATGCCATGCGTGCCGTACAGGAGACGGCCGTAACAGCCTTGCCTAAGGGATATGGCTATGACTATGGAGGTATTACCCGTGAGGAAAATCAGCAGAGCGGTACTACAATTATCATCTTTGCCATTTGCTTCCTGATGATTTATCTCATTCTGAGTGCCCTTTATGAGAGTTTCATCATTCCGTTTGCCGTGTTGCTCAGTGTGCCGTGCGGTCTGATGGGTAGTTTCCTTTTTGCCCGTATATTCGGACTGGAGAACAATATCTATTTGCAGACAGGGCTTATCATGTTGATCGGTTTGCTTGCCAAAACCGCTATCTTGCTGACAGAGTATGCAGCCGAACGTCGTAAGGCCGGTATGGGGCTGATCGCTTCTGCCGTGAGTGCAGCCAAAGCCCGTTTCCGTCCTATTTTGATGACAGTGTTGACAATGATATTCGGTCTTTTCCCTCTGGTGGTAGCCAGTGGAGTAGGAGCCAACGGTAACCGTTCATTGGGAACCGGTGTCGTAGGCGGTATGTTTGTCGGTACGTTGGCATTGCTTTTCATTGTACCTTCGCTCTTCATTGCTTTCCAATGGCTTCAGGAAAAGCTACATCCCGTGCAGGCCGAACCGTCTCAGGATTGGCAGATTGCAGAAGAAAAGCAGGAAAGTGACCGGGAGAAAAGGGAAGCCGGAAAAGAATAATAAATAGAGCTAATTATGAAGATACGAAATATGAGAAAACAAATTTTATTGTTTGTAGCCGTTGCTTTTACATTGAGCAGTTGCGGCATCTATTCCAAATATAAACCTGTTTCGGAAGTACCGGACGGACTGTATGGCAGCACTGATGAGAGTGCTGCCCAGACAGCCGATACTGCCAACTTTGGCAATCTGGCGTGGCGAGAAGTTTTTTCCGATCCTTTTTTGCAGACATTGATTGATTCGGCGTTGGTTCGTAATACCGATTTGCAGACAGCCCAATTGCGGGTGAAAGAAGCGGAAGCGGCCTTGATGACTTCCAAACTCTCTTATCTGCCGTCTCTGTTTTTGGCGCCGGAAGGTTCTATCAGTAGTTTTGACGGCGCAAAGGCTACCAAGACTTATTCGTTGCCTGCTACTGCTTCATGGGAGATCGATCTCTTCGGACGTCTGACCAATGCCAAACGGGGTGCGAAAGCTGCGCTTCTGCAAAGCCGGGAATATGAACAGGCGGTACAGACACAATTGGTGGCATCGGTGGCAAACGCGTATTACACGTTGTTGATGCTCGATGCCCAATATGAAATTGCAACAGCTACCGAAAAAGCCTGGAAGGAGAGTGTGGCTGCCACCCGTGCCATGAAAGCTGCCGGCATGGTGACAGAAGCCGGACTGGCACAAACCGAGGCTACCTATTACAATATATGTACTACCGTGCTCGATTTGAAAGAGCAAATCAACCAGACGCAAAATAGCTTGTCATTGATTCTGGCCGAGGTCCCCCATGATATTCAGCGTGGTAAACTTGCCGGACAGCAGTTACCGGAGACTTTTGCTACGGGAATTCCTTTGCAGATGTTATCCAACCGGCCCGATGTGCGGAGTGCCGAACTTTCACTGGCACAGGCCTTTTATTCTACGAATGCCGCCCGTTCGGCTTTCTATCCTTCCATTACATTGGGTGGTAGTGCAGGCTGGACCAACAGTGCCGGTTCGATGATTGTGAATCCGGGCAAACTGCTGGCTTCGGTATTCGGATCGTTGACGCAACCCTTGTTTAACAAGGGAGCTAATATCGCCCAACTGAAGATAGCGAAAGCACAGCAGGAAGAAGCGAGTTTAGCTTTCCAGCAAACATTGCTTGCTGCCGGAAGCGAAGTGAATGATGCTTTGACGCAGGTACAAACTGCACGCAGCAAATCCATTTACTTCGACAAGCAGGTAGCTTCATTGGAAAATGCCGCCCGCAGTACCCGCTTGCTGATGCAGCACGGCAACACTACCTATCTGGAGGTCTTGACTGCCCAGCAGACATTACTCAATGCGCAACTCTCTCAGGTAGCCAACCGGTTTACCGAAATTCAAGGAGTTATCACCCTATATCAAGCACTTGGTGGCGGGCGAATGTAAAACAGGCAGAGAGGAGGTATTATGATGAAAGCCGAAACAACCCGTCGGCTTGTTGTTGATCATACGAAGCGAGAGATGATTCGTCAAGGTATCAGCCGTTTGACAATGGATATCATTGCTCAAGGGTTAGGGATGTCGAAACGAACACTTTACCAACTCTTTCCCAGCAAGGTCTGTCTTGTACAGATTTGTCTGGCAGACATTGCTGGGGAAAAAAAACGGACTCTGTTGGCCCGGGCAGATAATGACCGGTCGTGTGTGAAAACGTTGTTCGATATTGTTGGCGGGTATGTCGATCTGATGTATTCTATGGGAAGGGTGCTACTGACCGATTTGGCACAGGAGACGGATTACCAATCGTTCTCGAAGCGAGAAGAATATTTCTGGTTGCAGCAATTTGCAGATGTATTAAATCGTTGTAAGGCCTGTGGATATCTGCTTCCCGATGTCGATCCCGATCGCTTTGCGAATGATTTGCTTGTCCTTCTTTATGAGAATAGTTTGCGTGGTGCACGTTATACTACACAATGGTTGTTTTGTCAAGCGTTGTTGCGTGGTATATTCCGGACGAATGCTATTCCTTTGATTGATGAATATATGGAAGAACATGATCTTGCAGTACATGCCTGATCTCTTCAATATTTTAAAAAAGATGCAGCAACTTGATGCAAAGATGCTGCGTCTTTTTTTTTATAGATTTTATTTCCTGAAATCAATAATGAATAAAACGCGCAGCCAATCGGCACATTAATAAGACAGCGCAGCCAATTGGCACATTGGCACATTGGCATATTGCCGCATTGGCACATTATTTATCCGTTTTCAGCTCTTTCAGTACACTGCATGTCAACGGTATGGCCAACAGGAAAGAAAGTAAGTCTGCCATTGCCTGGCACATTTCCACTCCTTGCAGTCCGAAGAAGCGGGGCAACAGGAAGATAAGCGGAATGAAGAACAGTCCTTGGCGTGCCGAAGAGAGTAGTGTGGCACGTACCGGTTTGCGGATAGTCTGCAGCATCATGTTACTCATAATGATCCATGAACCGAGAGGCAAGGTAATAAATTGCCATTTCAATGCTGCCGATCCTATGGAGACAACCTCTGCATCTCCTTTACGGAAAAGTTCTATCACATCCGGTGCAAAGGCAATTCCTGTGATTGTGACGGTCAGCAGAAAAATAAATCCTACTTTTACACAAAACCAGAATCCTTCCCGTACGCGACTGTTCAGTCCTGCTCCGTAATTGAATCCGCACACGGGCTGGAATCCTTGTCCGAATCCGATAAGGAAAGAGTTGATGAACATACAGACCCGTGTGACGATAGACATCCCGGCAATGGCGGCATCTCCGAAATTACCGGCCGCCACATTCAGTAAGATAGTAGATCCCGATGCCAGTCCCTGACGAAAGAGGGAAGGGGTTCCTCCGTCGATAATCTCTTTGAAAAATCTCCAGGTAGGGGTGAAATGCTTGTATCGGATGATGATATTATTTCCCCGGCGTGCCATATACAGTAGTAGTGAGAAACTGCACATCTGGCTGATGATGGTAGCTAATGCCGCTCCCGATATCCCCATTCCGAAAGTGAAAATCAGTAACGGATCCAACACGATGTTCACTACCGCACCGGTGACGATACCCACCATGGCATAGGCGGCATTTCCTTGAAAACGCATCTGATTGTTCAGCACCAGCGAAGCCGTCATGAAAGGTGCGCCGATCAGGATAATGCCTAAATATTTTTTTGTGTAAGGCAGGATGGTAGGGGTAGACCCCAATGCGACGGAGAGTGGCGTTAACAGCAACAAACCGACAACGGCAATGACTACTCCCATGAACAGGGCAAAGAAAAATCCTGTAGCCGCCATTTTTTCCGCATTATCCGTTTCTTGTGCTCCCAACTTTCGTGAGATGTAGTTTCCTGATCCGTGTCCGAAGAAAAATCCCACAGCCTGAATGATAGACATGACGGAGAACACGATGCCTACTGCTGCTGTCGACTGTGTGTTGATCTTCCCGACGAAATAAGTGTCTGCTATATTATAAAAGGAGGTGACCAGCATACTGATAATTGTCGGTACGGCCAGTTTACCGATTAATCCCGGAATGGGAGCGGTAGTCATCTGTGTAAAATTATCTTTCTTCATCGTTGTAAGGCGGCACTTCCGTGTCTTTATCGCTTTGTAAGTTCGTACAAAGATACGCATCCCTGCGGATATACGGGTGGCATTAGACGATCAGATTACGGTCTGCTTCATCAAAATTACGAATAATTAGATAATCTGCCCAGTCGGAATAATCGTCATTATTCGAGTTGACGGCAATAATGCATCCTGCATCCGCATTCTTGGCCGCCTGAAGTCCGGCAACAGCATCTTCAAAAACAATTACTTCGTCCGGTTGTTTTCCAATCACCGACATGGCAATCCGGTAAATTTGTGGATCGGGTTTTCCTTTTATCTGTCCGTTGTTGTACACTATCCTGTCGTAATCGAACCATTTGCCTATTCCCAAATGCTCGAAGTAGAAGTCCACATTCTCTTTGTCGGAAGCGGTGGCAATGGTGAACGGAACCTTTCTTTCTTGAAGAAAATCGAGGAAGTCAGGAGCACCCGGTGCCAGCATCATTTCGGTTTCCAGGCATAATTGCCGGTATAAAGTCTCTTTTTCATCAACGAGCGCACGTATCTCTTCTGCCGAATGTTCGCGTTGGAAAAGACTGTTGAAAATATCCCTGTTATTCTTTCCGTGAAAGGTGGCGAAGAACTCATGATCGGACAAATACATGCCCCGTTTTTCCAGAAACATGTTCCAAGCTTTATTGTGTAAGGGAGTATCCCAGAACAATGTACCGTTAAAGTCGAATATCACACCAGAGTATTTCATAACAGAATGGTTAGATGGATTTGGATTTATGTATGCAAAGGTGGAAAAAGAAAGGTAGACGGGCAATGATATAAATCAAGAAATGAGGTTTCAATAATTTTTGTTTTCAATTATTGGAATTTTTTGTCGTATATGTTGTATGCTTATAACGGTTCTTATTGGCAGGAAGAATTTATTATTTTTCAAATACATAATAGTTGAAAATAATATGTAGTTTACCCGATAAAAACGTTAAAATTCATCTTTTTCTTTTATAATTGATTTTCCAGGACAATATATGTTAAATGATTACACTATTGTAGTTGAGTTGTGTTTTATTTTATTATTTTTATGATAAATTTAAAAAATAAGCAACCATGCTCACGTAGGGATACAAGTTCTCTTCTCTGAGCCTGTAATGAAAATGCTTCGGAGTGAATATAATAAAGTCCGACTATTTGTTTAGCTGACTTTTAATAAACGCCCAAACGGACTTACATAGCCTAAAATAGTCCTTTGACATGCAGATATTTGGAAAATCATCAACTTGATGAAGTTTATCCACATGCATCTGACATTAATCTACATGGAGCGCTTTAACAACCTCTGTAGCGGGTCTTTGTTGCTGCGCGTATGAAAGCTATGGTTTCGAGCTCTTCCCTTAAAAACTCTTCCTTTTTTGTTTTATCCCGAAATGGGATTACGGTATTTGACATGAAGCGGTTATAATGAACCGCAGGCTTGTTTGAATTTTAACCGTCCACTTCTTGTGAACACTTATGAATATGTTTAACAATTTAAATTTAATTATTATGAAACGATGTATTATTTCCGCATGCCTGATAATGGTGTGTTCTTTGGTGTTTGCACAGGTAAAAGTGGGTTCGGATGGTAAGGTAGCTATCGGAACTGATACTGCTGCTCCTTTATCCATATTAAGTGTGAATAGTAAGGGAGAAGCCGATAGCGATATTATTATCGAATCGACCAACTCGATGGCTCTGACGGCAATACACAATCCTACGGAAAGATTAACGGGTTGGGCAAGAGGCTGCAATACCGGTATTGCGTTGTCACCCCATACATTTAATGTGGGAACTTTGGGCTCTGCATATTCTCACTCCGCTTTAAGTAGTGGAAGGGGATTTGGTTTGTTCGGTACAGCAGGCAATTATACATCAGGTTACAACTATGGTGTTTTAGGAATGCTTTATGGAACTAACAATGGTGCAGGCATCTATGGTACTTCTGTTCATAGTGATTATGGTGTGCCGATAAACGGTCGTTATGCAGGTTATTTCCGGGGAAATGTGTATGTGACTGGTAGTATTTATAGTGTTTTGTTGACTCCTGCAACAACTTCGACCAATCTTTCAACTCTATCCGCCCAATCGGAATCGGAAGAAGGCACAATGACGAAGTTGAGCCGGTTGAATACGGTTCAATACAATATGCAGTCTCCTTTCAATACGGCAGTCCCAGCTACTTTTATTGCCACTGATACGGTAGCTCCGGCTGTGCAGCTCTCGGCGGATGAAGCTCAGATTTATTCACGGGTTCATTATGGATTTATTGCCCAAGAATTGAAGAATGAATATCCTAATCTCGTTTATGAAAACGAACAGGGAGATTTAAGTATAAACTATATAGAGATGATTCCTCTCTTGGTACAATCCATTCAGGAGCTGACGGTAGAGATAAACCGGCTGAAATCGAAAAGCCAATCTCCTCTCTCAAGAAGTGTAGATGAGGAAGATGGAGAAGTCGAGGACGGTCTTATGGATAAATTAGAATCCGAATTGTTTCAGAATACTCCCAATCCATTTAGTGATAATACTGTAATTAAATATGTCATTCCGCAAGATGCACAAAATGCTAACTTGCTAATTTATGATATGAATGGCAAACAAATCGAGCAATTTGTTTTAACTCAAAAAGGTATGGGATCTATTGTATTGGAGGGGAGTCATTTGGAAGCCGGAATGTACCTGTATTCTCTGATTGTTGATAGCAAAGTGATTGATGTGAAAAGAATGATCTTAACAAATTAATAGGATAAAAACTATGCCATTGTAATTGTAAAATTGTAATTCATGAATGATAGAATATTATGAATAAGATTATATGTTTATTATTGTTTACATTTTGGGGCATTTTATCGTATTCACAAAATGTAGTGACTGATGGTGTTATCTTCTCAATAGATGGAAAGACTCTGATAAAGTATCCTACAGACAAGTTCTATAAAGAATATATAATACCTGAAGGTACGGAAATCATAGATAGAAAAGCATTTGTAGGAGCTCAAATAGGGAAAGTGACATTGCCAACTACATTAACTCATATAAACGATTCTGCGTTTTATAATGGTCCATCTGATTTCATTCTTACAGGGAAATTCCCCATTATTGGAAATCGTGTTTGGCCCAATGATAGGCGTTTTGAAGTTACTGAGAGCAATCCTTATTGTCGAGTATCGGACGATGGTTTTGTTTATTCTAAAGATGGAAAAACTGTACATATAGTTCCTATAGATATACGTGGTTATTTAGAAGATATTGAAATAATTGATAGATATGCTTTTCAAGATTGTTACTTCCGTTATGGATATATGAAGATGGCGATGGAAAAGTTATCAAATTGAATATTTAATTAGTAATAGAATGTTATGAAAAAAATTACATGTCTTTTATTGTTTACATTTTGGGGTACCTTGTTATATTCCCAGAATATGGTTGTTGATGGGGTCACTTTTTCTGCGGATGGGAAGACGTTGATAAAATATCCGAAAGATAAAGTGGATGAAGAGTATGTGGTTCCGGAAGGGACACAGATAATTGAAACAGAGGCTTTTGATCAAGTAGAATTGTTGTCACATATTATTTTACCTTTTTCTTTAAAGGAGATAAGAAACAATGCTTTTTTTAAATGTTTTGTTTTAAAGGCTGTGACTTGGAGTAATTTTCCCTCGATTGTGGGTAGGGATA